>OJCB01000254.1_pt1 | contig 21978 bp, 31 predicted proteins | sample 1591501 | NCBI WGS metagenome assembly OJCB01 (sample SAMN05416813, study PRJEB24817) | seawater metagenome | isolation source: Sea water | place: Canada:Atlantic | collected 2013-07 | reverse complement strand
CGGTCTCGTGGGCTCGGAGATGTGTATAAGAGACAGCCCCTGCCTCGGTTCTTCACGAGGTGAATCGCTCTATCTTTCCCGACATTCGGGAGGATATGTTTGTCAGCCTTCTCTATCTGATTCTCGAAAGAGGTTCCAATGAAGTCACCATTGCTCGCGCCGGGCACGAAAGCCCGATCGTTTTCCGAAAAGCCACCAATACGGTCGAGATGATTGAGATTCCGGGAATGGCAGCCGGCGTGGATCCCGGGCCTGTTTTCAAGCGGTCCGTCAAAGATCATCGGTTTACGATGGACAAAGGGGATATCGCCTTTCTTTACACGGACGGGGTGATTGAGATGGAGAATTCGGATGGAGATGAGTTCGGAATCGAAAATTTGCAGACCCTCGTTGAAAATATGGAGAATCCTGAATCCGACACAGTGATTGAGCTGGTGATGGAGGAAGTGAAAAATTTCAGCCAGGGAAGAGCTCAAGCTGACGACATCACCTTGATTGCAGTCGAGAAACGATGAATAGTCCCAGCCCTGCCGGAATCAAGTGCAGGAAAAGCCATTTCAGACATGAGCAATATTCAGGAAGAACAGGATAATCACGAAGCGGAATCCGTGGAATCGGAAGTCGTCGAGAACGCGGATTTCAGCGGAGATTCAGGGAGTGCGGAGGATGCCGCAACCGCAGGTGGTGATCAGGCAACTGAAGCAGGGGAACAACCCGTGACTGAAAAAGTGGACCTGACCCCGGCTGCAGAAGTGGAGAAGTGGAGAGATGTTGCAGCCCGTTCGCAGGCCGATCTCGACAATTTCCGCAAACGGATGGCACGGGAAAAAACCGAAGCGATCCAGTATGCGAACCGCTCACTTCTGGATGGCCTTCTGCCTATTATTGATAACTTTGATATGGGACTTCGTGCCGCCAAAGATGCCGAAGGTGATCAGTCTATGATCTATCAGGGAATGGCGATGGTATTCCGTCAGATTGAGGACTTCCTCACGGACAATGGCGTTTCCTTCGTAGAGTCCGATGGGCAAGTGTTTGACCCGAACGTACACGAAGCGATCAAGCAGGAGTCGAGCGACACAGTTCCGGAAGGGAATATCATTTACGCTGCCCGGCGCGGCTATCGTCTCAAGGACAGAATTTTGCGTGCGGCCAACGTGATCGTTTCCTCCGGTCCAGCAAAAGAAGAAGAGGCGTAGCGAGTCAGTTCGTTCTCAACATACAAGCAGCCGAATTGGAATGTGTAACCCCTCGAGGTGATGGAAAAACGTTGTTATTACGAAGTGCTGGAGGTTGTGGAGGCTTCTACGACCGGCGAGATCAAAAAGTCCTACCGGAAGCTCGCGATTAAATATCATCCCGACAAAAACGGGGATGATCCTGAAGCGGAGGATAAATTTAAGGAGCTCGGCGAAGCATACGAGGTCCTGATGGATGATCAAAAGCGGGCCGCATACGATCGCTACGGACACCGGGCGTTCAGTCAGGGGACAGGACCGTCTGCAAGTGGAGGTGGAGCCGGTGGGTTTCACGACCCTTTTGATATCTTCCGCGAAGTCTTCAGCGGCGGCGGTGGCGGAAGAGCTGGCGGCGGTGGTGGTGGAGGCAGTATTTTCGAAGAGATTTTCGGGAATGCCGGAGGTGGCGGCCAGGCGCGTGCCACCCGTCGCAAACGAGGTTCCGACCTTCGCTATGACCTTCCGGTTTCTCTGGAGGAAGCGGCAGATGGAACGGAAAAAGAGCTCAGCCTTGAGAGATTCGTAGCCTGTGAGCCCTGCGAGGGAACCGGTGGAGAGGGAGGAACTAAAGATGTTCGATCCTGCGTCACTTGTGGCGGAGTCGGGCAGGTGATAACGAGTCGCGGGTTTTTCCAGGTCCAGCAACCGTGCCCCACTTGCAACGGTGTTGGCGAATCTATTTCCAACCCCTGCCGGAAGTGTTCGGGAGAGGGCAGAATCAAAGGGAATACGCGGATTAAAATCAAGATTCCTGCGGGAATCATGGAAGGTGGGCGTCTTCGCTCCACTGGAAACGGTGACGCCGGGAAACAGGAAGGCGAGCCCGGTGATTTGTATGTCGTGATTCACTTGAAAGAGCACGATGTCTTTGAGCGGGATGATTCGGATCTCTTTTGCGAGATGCCGATTTCGTTCACCTTGGCAGCCCTTGGAGGCGAAATGGTTGTGCCGACTTTGAAAGGCAAAGCGTCGATCAAGGTTCCTGCCGGTACGCAGACGAATACCTCTTTTCGTCTGAGAGATAAGGGGATTCCCGATCTCAGCACCGGCCGCAAAGGCGACCTGCTGGTGAACGTGCAAATTGAAGTGCCGGTCAAGCTTGGCAAGGATCAGGAAAAACTGCTCAAAGAGTTCGACGACACCCTCTCTGAAAAGAACAGCCCGATCGAAGAGAGTTTCTTCGAGAAAGCGAAGAAGTTTTTCACGGGGGACTGAGGTCTTGCAGTTGGAGTGTGGCTTTCAAGCCATCACTCCGAGCCGAGCATCTTCTCTGCAAGCGCAAGCGTCTCGTCGGAGATTCCGCCAAGCATCCGGGCGAGTTCAGCGGCGCGGGATTTGCCCTCGATCTGTTCGAGGTTGGAGATCGTGGAGTCATTCTCGACTTCTTTGGTGACGAGATAATGACGGTGCGCTTTGGCGGCGACCTGGGGCATGTGTGTAATCGAAACCACCTGATGTCTTGCCCCCAGGAATGCCATTTTCTCACCGACAGCTCCGGCAATTTCCCCGCCGACATTGGCGTCGATTTCGTCAAAGACCATCAGAGGGATTTGATCCTGATCGGCGAGGGCACTTTTCACTGCCAGCATCACTCGTGACATCTCCCCGCTGGAGGCGATGATTCGCAAAGGCTTGATCGGTTCTCCCGGGTTGGGTCCAAAAAGAAAATCAATGGATTCGAGTCCTTTCGCGTGCGGTTCTTCGACATCTTCGAATTCAATTTCAAAAACCGACTGACGAAATCCGAGATCATCGAGGTGTGATGCAATTTCTTTGGCCAGTTTCGGAGCTGCCTTTTCGCGCTTTTTGGAAAGAGTGACACCGGATTTTTTCACGGCGACGAGAGCTTTTTCGACGTTTTCTTCAAGCCGGTCCAGTTCCTCTTCTCTGCTGTCGATTCCCTCGAGACGGGTGCGGGATTTCTCCTCGTAGCGCAGCACTTCTTCAATCGTCTGGCCGTATTTCCGCTTCAGGGTTTCAATCTCGTCGATGCGGTGTTCCATCTCCACCACTTCAGCGGGGTCGATGTCGAGTTCGGCGACATAGTTTTGCAAAGTGGATTCAAGCTCCTCGATTTCAACGCGGGCTGAGTCGAATCCTGAAGTGATGCCTTCGACAGCCGGATCCAGTTTTCCCAGTTCGTTGATGCTCTTCTTTGCGGCGGTCAGATTGTTCACCGCCTCACTGATCTGCGAGGCAGCGTCCTTGGCACTTCCTGAAAGACGGGAGGCATTTTGAACCTGACTGTAGCGGGCTTCGAGTTGGGCGACTCCTTCGACCTCCAGCTCGGCATTGGCGATTTCCTCCACCTGATACCGGAGCAAATCGATTTCCTGATCCGTGGCCTGACGAAGTCCGCGAAATTCATCCAGCTCTTTTACTGCATCCTGCCAGGTGCGATAGCCATTGCGATAAGTCTGTCGCTCCTTTGCGGCATGGGCGTAGGCATCGAGCATCGCCAGTTGGCGGTCCTGAGAAAGGAGCGACTGATGCTCGTGCGGTCCGTGCAAATCGACGAGGAAATTGCCGAGCGATTTTAAAACCGAAAGGGTGCAGGGCGAGCAGTTGACGAACTGCTTGTTGCCCGTGCCGAAGACGCGTTTCACTACCAGTGAATTTCCCTCACAGGGATCGAGCCCGCTCTCTTCGAGGAGAGCGTTGACCAGATCGAGATTGGAATTCAGTTCAAAAATGGCTTCGACCGAGCAACTGCTTTCGCCGGTTCGGATGAGATCGTGGTTGGCCCGTTCCCCGAGGATCAGCTTGAGGGCACCGACGATCATCGATTTTCCGGCTCCGGTTCCTCCGGTGACACCGATCAATCCCGGGCCGAGTTCCCAGATGAGGTCATCGACGAGGGCGAGGTTCTTGATTTTTAAAACAGCGAGCATGGGGCGGGTTTGGGTTCACTGATTATGGATCACTCCCGGCGGGCTTGCAATGGAGAGCGCTATAGAAATTGAAGATATCCTAAGTAAAAAATTCAAAAATCTTCAAACGAATCCGGACGGATGCACAAGGAAGACGTGAAACGAGGTGGTTCCGACATTCGGAGCCACAAAACTCATCCAATTAAATATCAATGAAAACGAAACTACGACTCACTGCGGTTCTTTCCGAAATCAAAGAATTCGAACTCCCTCCGGGTAAAAGCATTGTTCCGGTTCCCTCTTTTTCAACCGGAAGCACCGTCTTCTGCATTTGTCGGAATCGGACTCATGGATTATGGATCACTGAAAATGCAAACCAAGGCAGAAATCACCTTTCTCGGTACCGGAACTTCGATCGGAGTTCCCGTGATTGGTTGCGACTGCGCGGTCTGCACTTCAGACGATCCTAAAAACCAGCGGCTCCGGTCTTCGATCTATGTGAAAACCCCGGAGGTCGCTCTCGTGGTCGACACCGGCCCGGATTTTCGTCAGCAATGTTTGCGGGAGGGGATTACCCATCTCGACGCGGCGCTTTTCACTCACGCCCACAGCGATCACATCATGGGCTTCGATGACTTGCGGAGGTTCACGGTGATGGAGGATGATGCGCTCGATATTTATGCCAACGCCGATTGTCTCGGAAGATTGGAAGCCGCTTTTCATTATGTTTTCGACGGGGAGAATCGCTATCGTGGGTATTTGAAACCGGAGCCCCACATGATCGATGGACCATTCAGGGTGGGGGATATCGAAGTGAGGCCATTGCCGGTGACCCATGGAAAAGTCGATACGATAGGATTTCTCTTCACCTGGAAGAACGGGGAACGCTTTGCCTACATTCCCGATGCGAAAGTCGTGAGTGATGAAGCGAAGGAAGCCATTCGCGGGGCGGAATTGCTGGTTCTGGACGGTCTCATGCCGGAGCTGCATCCGACTCATCTATCCATCGGCGAAGCCGTTGAATTGTCTCAATTACTCGATATTGGTGAGACCTGGCTGACCCACTTTTCCTGTCGAGTGGATTACCAAAAGATCGAGCCGGAACTGCCCGATACCGTTCGCCTGGCCTGGGATGGCTTGCGACTTCCTTGTGGCCAAGCCTATTGAATCGGTCGCACAAGAGGGTTGAATCGTTCCCTTGTCTGCCCTTTACTGAGCCCAGATGAAACTGGAACCCGGTGGCAGCCCTGGAGGCGAAGTGAAATTTCTGATTGGCCTGGTCCTTTCAGTTGTCGGCGTCTGGTTGTTTCTGGACTCTGTACACATCACGACCGGACACCGCGGTTTCTTCTCCGGAATGGCAGGCCGCGGTGGCGGAATGGGTGAGACAACTTCGGCCGGGATCGTGATCGTTCCTTTGTTCGCCGGAATCGTAGCACTCTTTTTCAATGCAAAACAGAAATGGGCCTGGGGTTTGACCTGGCTTGGACTGGCGATTCTCATCATCGAGATCGTGAGCCGTTTCCGTCCGATGGTGCAAATGAAGGTGACTCATGCGCTGATCGTTCTCGTGATGATCGCCGGTGGCGTCGGCTTGATGCTTCGGGCGTATACCGAGCATCGCAAAGAGAAGTAGCAGGCTTCACTCTCTTTTGGCGAAATGCCCTCTTTCGTGACCATTCTTTCGGCGACCATGCCGGTCTTCCTCGTCGTGGGGATAGGCTTCTTCTGGCATCGGCGCGGCTGGCTCGGTGAAGAAATCGAGGTCGGGGTGATGAAACTTGCTCTGAACTTTTTTGTTCCCTGTCTCATTCTGACAATGATTCCGGGGAATCCGGCGCTGCAGACTGCGTCTTCGGCGGTGTGGGCCATCGTTTTGGGCTTCGCTGTGATTGTGATTGGATTTGGCGTGGCGTTTTTGATCAGTCGAATCACCGGGATGCGAAAAGGGGAGGGGCTACGGACTTTTGTGATCAGTTGCGGGATTCAAAACTATGGTTACCTGCCGATTCCTATTCTTGCCGAACTTTTCCCGGATGACTCCGGTCCTTCCGGTCTCGTCTTTGTTCACGGGATCGGGGTGGAGTTGGCGATGTGGACCGTCGGTCTCGCCATTCTCAACGGAAAAGCGGGCTGGCGATCTGCGATCAACGGGCCATTCATCGCCGTGATCACCGCGCTGATTTTGAATTACACAGGCACCTACCAATACATTCCCGGCATCCTCAGCACGGTCATGGAAATGATGGGGAAATGCGCGATCCCGCTTTCGATTTTCATGATCGGGGCAACGATGGGCCGCTTTTTTGAAAGGGAAGTGCTTAACGATGCGGTGCGAACAGCGCTGGTGAGCGTCTTTGTACGGATCATTTTGCTGGCGACCATGATTCTCGCTGCCGCGAAATATCTGCCTCTCACGGATGATTTGAAAAAGCTTCTCGTGGTTCAAGCGGCGATGCCGGCAGCGATTTTCCCGATTCTGATAGCTCGTTTGTATGGCGGGAGACCTCAAGTTGCGATTCAAGTGGTGCTGGCGACATCCGTTGTCAGTATTGTTTCCGCTCCATTCGTAATCGCTTATGGAATGCAGTGGGTTGGTAGCGGCGAATTCCTTTTGCCTTGATTGATCAAATTGGCGGCTTGACTTTTCCCGCTTCCACGGTTTTTTACGCGACCGAAAAATGGCACGATAGCTCAGGGGTAGAGCAGAGGACTCATAAGCCTAAGGTCGGGAGTTCAAATCTCCCTCGTGCTACCATTTTTCCGAAGGGTAAATAATCTTACTCATCATTTCATTTTTCCCTACTCCATCAGCGGAGTGGGAATCACAGGGGAGTGCAAAATCCAAGAGGTAGTGGATTCCATTGATCGTATGCCCGATTACGGAGCTTCCAAATGGGCTGCCCCCGGTCTGCTTAAAAATGGACAAATAGAAAGACGGCGCCGATTACCGTCAGAATCCCTATTGTGAACCAGAATCTCTGGGCGTCCTTATCGAATTGTGATTCACCCAGCTCGCCTATCGAAGCGCGATAAAGTTTGTAGGGAGAAAAACACAGATCCAAAAAAGCGGCCCCTGCGCCGCCTGCGCCGTTCGTTCCGGTCTTCATCGCATGCTTGGAAAAATTGACGTCCCCGTCTTCGCTGTGTCTATCAAACCATTCGTAGGGCCTGGTCAATATCCATCCAAGCCCGGTCAGTATTGTCCCGAGATGGAGGAAATTCCAAAGTCTCAACAGCTTCACTCCGACAATCCGAAGGAAATTCATTCCGATTGTCTGCAGCACTTCTCTCGCACAAATCATTGAAGATCATCTGCCTGCGTCGACGTCTTTTCGATTATAATCAGAATGATGGTTTGGAATGTCAGTGCTGATGAGCCCGGTCGTGCAGGGGATGACTTTGAGAACTGATAGCGAGCTGTCTGATTTACTGTAAATTCCAGAATTAACCCAACTGAGTTGCCCGAATTTTTACTAAAATTATCCTCCTCATTTCCAGATCTGCGTTTTCTTAAAAAATTCCATGATTTATCGGTTGCAGGACCGTAAATCGTTCCTATATTCCCGCCCCTCCGCAGACTCGGCATCTTGTCGGCGGAGGGCTTTGTTTATACGGGATTGCCGATTACAATTCTTCTTCTCAAAGGAAACTTAAAGGTGTCTGAATTAAAAATTTTAACGGAAACGTTATGCCTACTATTAACCAACTTGTTCGCAAAGGACGGAAGGATAAGCCTTCCAAATCCAAGTCTCCCGCTCTCGACAACTGTCCACAGCGTCGCGGGGTCTGTCTTCAGGTGTATACCAGAACGCCGAAGAAACCGAACTCCGCTTTGCGGAAAGTTGCTAAAGTGAGGCTGACAAACGGCCAGGAAGTGATCGCCTATATCGGTGGTGAAGGTCACAACCTCCAGGAGCACTCAATTGTGCTGGTTCGCGGCGGCCGTGTGAAAGATTTACCAGGTGTTCGTTATCACGTAGTTCGTGGTGCGCTCGATACCCTGGGTGTTGATGGTCGGAAGCAGGCTCGTTCTAAATACGGTGCCAAACGACCGAAAGCCGGCTGATTTTTGGCTTCTGCCAGAGATTCTCCCGGTGATACGAATGTTTTAACTACGATTGAAATAATCCTATGTCCCGAAGAAGAAAAGTTCACGTAAAGCCGGAACGGCGCGACGCCCGCTACGACAGTCATTTGGTTGCCAAATTGGTAGCCAAAGTGATGCGTGCAGGTAAGAAGGCTCTTGCTGAGCGTATTGTATACGCAGCAATTGATCGTGCCAATGAAGGTGGGGAATCGGTGGATCCGGTTGAAGTTCTCAACCGCGCTATCGAAAATGCTAAGCCTCGAGTTGAGGTGAAGAGTCGCCGGGTCGGTGGCGCAACCTACCAGGTTCCACTGGAAGTTGCTCCTGATCGTCAGGAATCTCTCGCCATGCGCTGGATCGTTAATTCTGCTCGCAGCAAGCGTGGGACTCCCATGCATGTTGCTCTCGCTACCGAAATCAAGGATGCGAGTGTTAATCAGGGCGGGGTTGTGCGTAAGCGTGACGAAACTCACAAAATGGCACAGGCAAACCGTGCTTTTGCTCACTTCCGCTGGTAAAAGACAGTGTCTACTGCCTTCCAGTTGTTTTTCGCGCTGACTCTAATGAGTGCCGATCCGAATTCTCCTGACCGGGATATGCCGCTTGAGCGGACCCGGAATATTGGGATCACGGCGCACATTGATGCGGGGAAAACTACGCTCACCGAGCGAATCTTGTTCTACACGGGCATGATTCACAAGATCGGTGAGGTTCATGATGGTCATGCCACGACTGATTGGATGGATCAGGAGCGCGATCGTGGAATTACGATTACCTCTGCTGCGGTGACTTGTAATTGGAAGCAGCTTCCTGAGGCTGGTGTTTATAAGAGTCGTGAAGGCGAAGAGCAGCGGGTCAATATTATTGACACACCCGGTCACGTGGATTTCACGGCTGAGGTCGAGCGTTCCCTTCGGGTGCTTGATGGTGCTGTGGTAGTTTTTTGTGGTGTTGCCGGAGTTCAGCCTCAGTCTGAAACGGTTTGGCGCCAGGCGAATAAATACGATGTCCCGCGGATTATTTTTGTAAATAAGATGGATCGCGTCGGTGCTGATTTTGACGCGGTAGTTGAGGATGTTCGCGAGAAGCTTGGAGCGAATGCTCATCCTGTTCTGATTCCGATTGGGTCGGAAGAGGAGCTCAAGGGGCAGTTGGATGTGGTCAATCGCAAGGCGGTGCACTATTCCGATGATGATTTGATCGGTTCAACCTACGAGGTTCGCGATCTGGATGAGGCGCAGTCTGCTCAGGTGGATGTTGCCCGTGAGTCTTTGATTGAGGCTCTTGCGGATGTGGATGAAGAGTTGGGTTTGAAATTTCTGGACGAAGAAGAGATTTCTCCTGCTGATATTAAAGCGTCTTTGAGGCGTGCAACGATTGCTAATGCGATCATTCCTGTGGTGGGTGGGTCTGCTTTTAAGAATAAGGGTGTTCAATACCTATTGGATGCGGTGGTGGATTACCTCCCGAGTCCTCTTGAGATTCCTGCTGCGACGGGAATGCGCGGTGTTGATAATGCTGAGCTTGTCGAGGCTCCGGCTGACGATAATGCGAAATTTTGCGCGCTCGCCTTCAAGCTCTGGTCCGATAAGTATGTAGGGAAGCTGGTTTTTATTCGTGTCTACTCCGGCACGGTTTCTAAAGGTGATAAGATTTTCAATTCCCGCACTGGCCGCAAGGAACGTATCGGCCGCCTTATTCAGATTCAATCCAACGATCATAAGGATATTGAAACCTGTTACGCTGGTGATATCGCGGCGATTGCAGGTTTTAAGAGTGCTCGCACAGGGGATACTCTTCATGGAGAAGGCTTCAATATCATGTTGGAGCCTCCTGCGTTTCCGGATCCGGTGATTTCCATGGCTGTTGAGCCGAAGACAACTGCTGATTCGGATAAGTTGGCGGAAGCTCTGGCTCGACTTTCTGAAGAGGATCCCACTTTTGTGGTGTCAACTGATGAGGATTCAGGGCAGACAATTATTGCTGGAATGGGAGAGCTTCATTTGGAGATTATCCAGTCCCGGATGGATTTGGAGTATGGTGTCAAAACCAATGCCGGTAAGCCTCAAATTGCCTATCGCGAAACCATTACGACCAATGCGGACGGGGATTACAAACTGGTGAAGCAAACTGGTGGTAAAGGTCAGTATGGTCATGTGATTCTCAAGGTTGCTCCGAGTAAGCGGGGTGCCGGGTTTAGTTTTGCTAACAAGATTTCCGGTGGCGAAATCCCGAAGGAGTTCATGAATTCGGTCGAGTCTGGAATTAATGACGCGACTAACAATGGTGTGATCATGGGATATCCGGTTGTTGATCTTCACGTCGATTTACTTGGGGGTTCTGCTCACGATGTGGATTCCAACGAGCACGCATTCCGGATGGCGGCAATTCTTGCGATGCGCGAAGCGTTTCAGGCGGGCCAATCCGTTCTCCTTGAGCCGGTTATGTCGGTGGTAGTGGATGTGCCGGACGATTACCAGGGTGATCTCATTGGGGATTTAAATCGTCGTCGTGGGAAAATAGCCGAGGTTGACTCTCGCGCTGGTCTGAGCCATATAAGGGCCGAGGTTCCAATGGCGGAAATGTTTGGTTATGCAACCGACATGCGCAGTTTGTCAAAAGGGCGTGCCAGTTTTTCGATGGAGCCTCTTCAGTTTGAGGAAGTGCCTCAGAATGTGCTCACGGCTATGACGGAGCAGTATGTGTAATTAGAAATTTTTGAATTGTTGAACAGCGAACAGATTTAACGGAGATAAGAAATGCAGGGACAAAGTATTAGAATTCGCCTGAGAGCCTACGATGCCCGACTTCTCGACAAGTCGACCATCGATATTGTGGAAACCGCTAAGCGGACCGGAGCCCGTGTTTCGGGCCCGATTCCTCTGCCTACCCGCATTGAGAAGTTCAGCGTGAACCGTTCACCACACGTAAACAAGAAGTCTGCCGAGCAGTTTGAGATTCGGACGCATAAGCGTCTTCTTGATATTGTGGAGCCGACAGCGCGCACGGTTGATGAACTGAAGAAATTGAATTTGCCGGCTGGTGTTGATATTACTATCAAGATCTAGTTTCACCCCGGAAACGAACCATTTTAACGACGAAGGACGACTGCTATGAGCATCGGATTAATTGGAAAAAAACTTGGAATGACTCGCGTATTTGACGAGGACGGAAAATCCATTGCGGTGACCGTTATCGACGTCAGTGACAACGTGTTTCTGCAACAGAAAACCACAGAAAAGGACGGCTATTCAGCTGTTCAGGTTGGTTTTGATGAGCAGAGCGAAAAACGTTTGAACGCTCCCGCGAACGGTCATGCGAAAGCACACGGTGGCTCCGCGAAAAAGCGGACTCTCGAGTTCCGTCTTGATGGCGATGATGAGCTTCCCGGTGAAGCAAGTCACCCCGGAATGGAGATCTTCGAAGAAGGTCAGTGGATTGACGTGATTGGAACCACTAAGGGTAAGGGTTTCCAAGGGGTCATGAAGCGATTCAATTTCCACGGACAGCCTGCTGCCCACGGTCACATGATGCACCGTCGCCCCGGTGGTGTTGGTGCGGGAACGGACCCGGGTCGTATTTGGAAGAATAAGGAAATGCCCGGTCGTCACGGTAATTACCGTCGCACGGTTCAGAATTTGAAGCTGGTCGCCAAGCGCCCTGAGGACAATGTGATCCTTGTGAGCGGAGCGGTTCCAGGAGCGAAAGGTGGATACCTGGTGATTCGCCCGGCAGTCAAGCATGACAAGCCTGTTCAGGATTTAAAAGCAAAAGAGGTGGCTCCTGAGGCGCCCGCAGAAGAAGCTGGGGAGTAAGATCCAGCTGAGGAAGTAAACGATTTACCGACTAGAGAAAATGGCAGCAAAAAGCATCAGTATTGAAGACGCCAAGAAAGCGAACGTCTCGATTGTGGAGGAGTCCTACCGTGGCGGTCAGGCAGTCCATGACGTCGTTGTGGCGATGCATGCAAACCGTCGTACCGGTAGTGCTCACACCAAGACTCGTGGGGAAGTTTCCGCGACTGGTAAGAAGCCGTTCCGTCAAAAAGGAACCGGTCGTGCCCGTCAGGGTGGTAATGCCGCTCCGATCCACCGCGGTGGTGGTGTGGCGTTCGGCCCCCGTGCTCGTGACTATTCCAAGAAGGTGACTAAAGGAACAAGGCGTCTCGCTTTTTCCAAGGCGCTGACCGAGCGGATCAGTGAAGGGGATGTCCTTTCAACCGGTTCATTCTCCGTTTCCGACGGGAAGACAAAAACCTTCGCCAAAGAGGCTCGCAGTCTTGCTGGTGATGTGAAGAGAATTCTTGTTGTTGCTAACGAGTTTGACGAAGAGACCAAGCGCGCCGGACGCAATTACCAGTCGGTATTGTTGATGACCGCGAATGAAGTGAACACGGAGCAGTTGCTTCATTACTCCAAGATCGTTCTGGTCGATGGAGCACTGGAGATCCTTGCTGGAAGAACTACTCGCTAATTGTAAGAAGAAGGGACACTTATTCATGAAAGATATTTTTCAGATTATCGACACCGTTCAGCTGAGTGAAAAGGCAACGCTGCTTGCGGAGACAAACAACGAGTTTGTTTTCAAAGTGGATCGCCGCGCCAACAAGCTGGAAATTAGACAAGCTGTCGAAAAACTCTTCGGTAAGAAGGTTGAGGCAGTTCGTACCGCAAATTACAGCGGTAAGAAGAAGAGAGAGCGCCGCGCGGATTACGGGCGGACTAAAGCTTGGAAGAAAGCATTTGTGCGCCTGGCAGAGGGCGAAACGATTGAGTTCGTTTAAATCGTAACGACTAACTATTTCGAATCATGGCATTGAAATCCTATAGGCCGATAACGCCCTCAAACCGGTACAAGTTGTTGCCGGCATTTGATGAAATTACCGCAAGCAAGCCGGAGAAGAGTCTCTGTCGCCCACTGAAAAAGTCAGGCGGCCGGAACAATCGCGGACGCATTACCTGCCGTCACCGCGGCGGTGGTCACAAGCGGAAATACCGTCTCGTTGACTTCAAGCGCAATCGTCGCGACGAAGTGGCGAAAGTGTTGACGATTGAATACGATCCCAACCGTACTGCCCGTATTGCTCTGATTGAGTATGGTGATGGACAGCGTTCCTACATCATTGCTCCAAAAGGCTTGCAAGTTGGAGCTGAAGTTTCTTCAGGTGAAAAAGCTGCGGTGAAGCCCGGTTGCGCGCTTCCTCTTTCTGCGATCCCTACAGGAACCACGATCCACAATGTGGAGCTCGTTCCCGGTAAAGGTGGTCAGGTTGCCCGGAGTGCCGGACAGGGATGTATGCTTTCCAACCGCGAAGGTGTTTACGCTCTCGTGAAGTTGCCTTCCGGTGAGATTCGCAAGATTCACACCCGTTGTTATGCATCAATTGGAACCGTCGGAAATGGCGATCACATGAATGTGGTTAGCGCCAAGGCCGGCCGGACTCGCTGGCAGGGGATTCGTCCAACTGTTCGCGGTATGTGTATGAACCCGGTCGATCACCCAAATGGTGGTGGTGAGGGTAAATCAAAATCAGGTGGTGGACGTCAGCACTTGAAGAGCCCCTGGGGGCACGTCAAAGGTCAGAAGACCCGTCAGAAATTTAAGGCAAGTGACGCTTTCATTGTGGAGCGTCGCCAGGACAAGAAGAAGCGACGTTAGTCGCAAGCCTTCATTACTTACTAATTATTACTTACTAAAAAAATGGGTCGTTCACTGAAAAAAGGACCGTTCGTTGATCAGAAACTTTTGATCAAGATCGATAGCATGAATGAAAGCGGTCAGAAACGTCCGATCAAAACCTGGTCGCGTCGTTCCATGATTACTCCCGGCTTTGTCGGGCACACTTTCCTCGTTCATAACGGGAAAGAATTCACTTCGGTGTTTGTTACGGAAAACATGGTCGGGCACAAGCTCGGTGAGTTTTCTCCAACACGTAGATTTGGTGGCCACAGTGGTCACAACCCGAAAATTAAAGCGGGCTGATTTGCAGCTCTGTTTTCTCTTCCACTGTTGAAATAATGAATATGATTTACTCAAGATTCCCCCTTTACCTTGCCGCTCTCGCGGTGGGCGCGGGTGTGCTTGTGGTGAATTGTGTCGAAGCACAGCAGGCGGATATAGAAAAGCAGGAGTTGCGCGCCGCTCTTGAGCATACCAGTCAGCAGGTGGTTCAAGAAAAGGCGAAGGCCGTTGAAGCGGAACGCCAGCGCAAGCAGTTAGTGCAGAGTCTTGCCGAGGCGGTTCGCGTCAGTGAGGAGCAAACGAAAGCGGCTCACGAAGTGCGATTGAAGCTGGAGGCATTTGGCGTCGATTTATTCACGGTTGATGAAAACAGTCTCGAGCAGCGCCTGCTTAAGGCGGTGCGCGATCTGGATATCAGCCGCCAGGAGATGGATCAGCAAAATAAGAATCTTCAGGCTCTGAGTGAGGCTTTTTTGAAATATGTTCAATCCACACCTGATGCTCCTGCCGCTGCGAAAGCGGAAGCGGAGGAGGCGATTGAGATTGCCGGTGGAGCACTGGTATTGCCCGGAGACGGAGTTCAGTCCAGTCGCGGCCTGGATAATGCAAAAGTTGTCAGCATCGACTCAGGCATCGGCCTGGTTGTCATGAATGTTGGCCGCAGCGAAGGGATTCGCGTGGGGACACCGATGGTGGTTCTGCGTGGAGATCGACCAATTTTTACCGCCATGATTGTGGATGTGCGGGAATCCATCAGTGGTGCCGTCCTTCAGGACAAGGTTGGTACCAATGAAGGAGTTATGGTGGGGGACCGGATTCGGCTCCTTCCGAACGAAACCAGTTTATAATTAAAGAAATATTGTAGGAGTAAAAGGACATGGACGTTACATCGACATACAAATATGCACGCATCTCAGCGCTGAAAGCGCGTGACTTGGGCCGTGCGATTCAAGGCTTGCCTGTTTCAGAGGCACTGGATATTCTCAATTTTACGCCCAAGAAGGCTGCTGAGTTGTTCGCAAAAACCATGAAGACCGCTCTGGCGGATGCGGAGAACAATTTCGAGCTTCCACTGGACGGGCTTTTTGTAAAAGAAGCGACCGTTGGAGAGGGCCCTACCTTTAAGCGTTGGAAAGCTCGTGCTCGTGGTTCGGCTGCTCCGATCCGGAAGCGCACCAGTCATTTTCGTATCGTCCTGACGGATGATGTTCCTTCTGATGCTGAAAAACCAGCACCGAAAAAGGCGAAAAAGAAAGCTGAGCCAAAAGCAAAAGCGGCGCCTGCAGAGAAAAAAGAGAAGAAACCAGCCAAAAAAGAGGCTGCTGCTTCGAAAAGTGACCTTCCAAAAGGAGCAAGGGTTGACGAAGCCCGCGGATTGGTCTATGACACCGCCCCCGCTGATGCGGACGATTTGAAAGAAATTGGCGGTGTTGGCCCGGCTCTGGAAGAGAAGCTCAATTCCTTCGGGGTTTACAAATTTGATCAGGTCGCGAATTGGTCGAAAGAGAACGTCACTGAGTTTGACGATCTTCTTTCTTTCAAGGGGCGCATCGAAAGGGACGAGTGGCTTTCCAAGGCAAAAGACCTTCACGAGGAAAAACACGGTAAGTAATTTTAGATTTTTAAGACAGGATTGTTATGGGACAAAAAGTTCATCCGATTGGTTTCCGGCTTGCCGTCAATAAAGACTGGCAATCGAAGTGGTATGCTCCGCCAGAGGAGTTTGCTGACCAGCTTCATGTAGATTTGGCGATTCGTCGTTACCTTCACAAACGTCTCCAGAAGGGGGCTGTTTCCCGGGTGATAATTGAGCGTGCCTGGAACAGTGTTCGGGTAACACTCCACACATCCCGTCCCGGTCTGATCATCGGTAAGCGTGGTCAGGAGATCGAGAATATGACCAATGACATCGATAAGATGTGTAAAGGTGCCTCGGTTAAAATTGATATTTTTGAGATTCGTCAGCCGGAATTGGATGCCATGTGGGTCGCTGCTCAGGTGGCAACTCAGTTGGAGCGTCGGGTTTCTTTCCGTCGCGCCATGAAAAGGACGCTGCAGACTGCGATGGATTTCGGTGCTGAAGGTATCCGGATTCGTTGTGCAGGTCGTCTTGGTGGTGCTGATATTGCACGTGCCGAGCAGTATCGTGAGGGCAAAGTTCCTCTGCAGACACTTCGTGTCCCGATTGATTATGGGTTCTGCGAAGCGGAAACGACCTGGGGAATTATCGGGGTTAAGGTTTGGTTGAATAAGAAGGAGCTTGCTCCGGGAGAAGAGCCACCGAAGCAGACTAGTGGTCGTGGTGGTGGTCCCGGCGGACGTGGCGGTCGTGGTGGCGGAGGCCGTGGGCCTGGTGGTCCCGGCGGACGTGGCGGCGGACGAGGTGGTCCCGGCGGACGAGGTGGCGGCGGACGAGGTCGTGGATCTGGCGGTGGCGGACGTGGCGGACGTTAATTTAAGATTTTTTAGTAGAGCAGATTTAGAAAAGAAGAGGACTTGTTATGCCTTTGATGCCCAAAAGAGTTAAGTTTCGTAAGACCCATCGCGGAAGCCGCGCGGGAAATGCGCAACGTGGAACGAAAGTTAGTTTCGGTGAGTATGGACTTCAGTGTCTTGGTCGCGATTGGATTACGAATCGTCAGATTGAGGCTTGTCGTATTTCCATTAACCGTTACCTGAAGCGGAAAGGGAAAGTTTGGATCCGAATCTTTCCTCACAAACCAATTACTGCTCGCCCACCTGAAACCCGGATGGGTAAAGGTAAGGGACCTGTGGATGCATGGGTGGCAGTAGTTCGCCCTGGAACAATGATGTTTGAAGTATCCGGTGTTTCGGAAACTCAAGCGAAAGAGGCAATGAGACTTGCCGCAAACAAACTGGGAGTGCGCTGTCGTTTTGTCCGTCGTTCGGACTAATGATGGGGTCATCCTGAATAAACGATTTTGATTAAAGGAAATTTGTCATGGCTACGAATGTAAAAGAGTTGCGCGAGCTGAGTGTAGATGAGCTGGCGATTCGCCGTCGCGAATTGAAAGAGGAAGCTCTTAATTTGCGGGTTCAGCAAGAGAGTGGTCAGATCGAGAATCCGGCGAGAATTCGTCAGGTTCGCCGCGAAGTGGCCAGGATTGAAACAATCCTCACGGAAAAGAGAGTTAAAGCAGCTGCTGCGGTATAATCCGGAAAGCTGGTTGAAGAGGAATTAATTTTTTAAGTCGGATAGAATGAGCGAATCAGAAAACGAGAATAAGCCCGGATTGCGGAAGACGCAGGTTGGTGTTGTGACTTCAGACGGGATGGATAAAACCATCGTTGTTAAAGTGACTCGCCGTGTGCCCCATCCCCGGTTCAAGAAGATCGTGAAGAAGTCTAATAAGTTCTTCGCTCACGATGAAAGCGGCGAGGCGAAAGTCGGCGATCGTGTTCTTATTGAAGAATCCAAGCCAATCAGCAAAAAGAAATGCTGGTCTCTCAAGGAGGTCCTTTCCCACTAAGAGTGGCAGGCCTTTTTTAGAAGAATTTTTGAAACAAGCAATTTTACCCTTACTCAGGATATGATCCAGATGGAATCAAAGGTACAGGTGGCGGATAATACCGGCGCTCGTGTCGCAAAAATGATCGGTGTAATTGGCAAGCGGACTAAGTCTGCGGGTGTTGGTGATGTAATTACTGCTCACATCCGTGAGGCAATCCCGACTGCCAATGTAAAAAAAGGTGAAGTCGTCCGGGCTGTTGTGGTTCGCACCGCTTCCCCGATTCGCCGGAACGATGGCTCGATTCTCCGTTTCGACGGAAATGCGATCGTCATCATTGATAAAGACAAGAATCCACGCGGCACCCGTATTTTCGGACCGGTTGCCCGTGAGCTTCGTGAACAGAATTTTATGAAAATCGTCTCGCTTGCTCCTGAGGTCCTCTAAGTGAGGCGGAGTAGAGGCATTATCTTCCAACGATTAGTTATCATGGCAAAACAAGTCAAAACCCACGTGAAAAAGAACGACGAAGTCGTTGTTATTTCGGGTAATCACAAAGGAAAATCAGGCAAGGTGCTTCAGGTTTTCCCTGAGAAAAAGCAAGTGCTTGTTGAGGGGGTGCGCCTTATCAAAAAGCATGCACGACGGAGCCAGGATCGTCCTGAAGGCGGGATCATCGAGAAAGAGGGCCCCATTCACATTTCCAACGTCAAACTGGCGTAAACCAAAAGAAATTTAAGATACGGAGCAGGGTTATGGAACCAGCATTGAAAACCATTTACAAAGAAAAGGTATTTCCGAAACTGAAAGAAAAATTCAGTTACGGGAATCCCCATCAGGTCCCTACAATCCAAAAAGTGGTGCTCAACACCGGTTTTGGTAAAGAGGATGATCGCAAAGCGGCTACAGAAAACGTTATCGAGGATCTTGGACGGATCACCGGTCAGCGTGCTGTGCCAACCTATGCGAAGACTTCCATCTCTAACTTCAAGCTCCGTGAAGGGGATGTAGTTGGGGCGCGTCTCACTCTGCGTGGACGTCGTATGTGGGAATTTCTCGACCGTTTCATCAACGTTGCTTCTCCGACTATTCGTGACTTTCGCGGATTGTCAGTGAAATCCTTTGATGGTCGTGGGAACTACACGATCGGTATTTCTGATCATACGATTTTTCCTGAAGTGGAACTCGATAAGGTGAATCGCCAGATTGGTTTTGATTTCACAATCGTTACCACGGCAAAAACCAACGACGAAGCTCGCGAGCTTCTTGCTGAGTTGGGGATGCCGTTCCGTAAACCGGAAGCTGCGGCGTAAGTCGAAGCAATTTGCACAGAACGTAACAAAATTTATTTCACGAACATCAACCGATAGGTAATATGGCGGTAGTAAGCGATCCAATTTCAGACTTCTTGATCCGATTCAAGAATGCGACCCGGGCGGAAAAAGAGGAGTTCTCAGCTCCTTATTCCAAAATTAAAGAGGGTATTGCCCGAATTCTTAAAGAAGAAGGCTTTCTCTGGTCTTACGAAGTGACTGGCGAAGGCGTAAGTCGCGAAGTAAAAGGGAAGCCCCGGTATTCCGGTCATACTCCTGCGCTCAAAGATTTGAAGCGGGTCAGTCGTCCCGGTTTGCGTCGATATGTCGGATGTGAAGAGATTCCAAAAGTTCTGGGAGGGATGGGAATTGCGATTCTTTCTACTCCTAAGGGCCTGATGGTCGGACATAAAGCGAGAAAAGAGAATCTTGGCGGAGAATTAATCGCCCTAGTGTGGTAGGATTCCCGCCCGCTGAAAATTTCAACAGATAGAAGAGGAGCGAGCCATGTCGCGTATAGGAAAACAACAAATTGCAATTCCCGAGAAAGTTGGCGTAAAAGTCGACGACAGCTCGAACGTGGTCATCGAAGGACCTAAAGGTAAGCTCGAGTGGGCTCTGCCTGCAGGTATCGAGGTTGCCGAGGAGGACGGATCCGTTCAGGTTACTCGTACGGTCGAGGATCGGAAGACACGTGCTCTCCACGGAACTTCCAGGGCCTTGATTGCAAACATGATCGAAGGCGTTTCCGCCGGTTATGTGCGTGAGCTTGAGATTCAGGGGGTTGGTTTTCGTGCTGCCGTTAAAGGTAAGGCGCTTGATCTCAATCTTGGCTTCTCTCACGATCTGCTTCACCCGATTCCGGAAGGTCTCACGGTGACGGTCGAGGAGAACACAAAAATCAAAGTCGAAGGAATCGACAAACAGTTGGTCGGGCAGTTTGCCGCCGACGTCCGCGGATACTATCCGCCGGAGCCTTATAAAGGAAAAGGAATTCGCTATAAGGGCGAGCATGTTCGCCGTAAGCAGGGTAAGAGCGTGAAGTAATTGAGTTTGAATTTTTGCTGAGGATTATACAATCATGGGTCTTTACATTCGTAAACAGGCACGGGCCAAAGTTCGTCGCCGTATTCGTAAGAAAATTTCAGGTACTGCAGAGCGTCCGCGTCTTGCTGTGCATTTTTCCAACAAGAACGTCTACGCTCAGTTGATTGACGATGTGGCCGGCAAGACTCTTGCCTCTGCGTCGACGCTGGACAAGGGCATTGGGAAAAACGCAGCAAATGTCGAGACCGCTACCAAAGTAGGGCAGGCTGTTGCAAAGAAAGCGAAGGACGCCAAAATCGAATCAGTTGTATTCGATCGGGGTGGTTTTCAGTTTCACGGAAAAGTAAAAGCCCTGGCCGACGCAGCACGCGAAGCCGGATTGAACTTCTAATTTTGTCAGAGAAACCAGATGAGCGACGATACGGAAAACGAAAAAACGCCTGAAGTGGACGAAGAAGCCACTCCCGCAGCTGTAGAAGCTGCGAAAGAGGAAAAGGCGGAAGCTGCTGCTCCTGCGGAGGAAAAAGTTGAAGCTGCTGCTCCTGTAGAGGAAAAAGCTGAAGCTGCTGCTCCTGTAGAGGAAAAGGCTGAAGCTGCTGCTCCTGTAGAGGAAAAAGCTGAAGAGGTGAAGGCGGAAGCTGATGCCCCTGCTGCTGCGGACGCTCCTCCTGCTGACGGAAGCGCCGAGCCTGTGGAGGAGGAAAAATCTGAAGCTTTGAAAAAGGCTGAAGCAATTCTTCGCACAAGCGCTCCTGCATTTTCCCGCCGTGAGCGAGATGATGATCTTTTTGAGAAAGTGGTTCACATCAACCGTTGTTCCAAAGTGGTCAAAGGTGGTCGTCGTTTCAGCTTCAGTGCTCTCGTCGTGACCGGTGACAAAGAAGGCAAGGTCGGATTTGGATTTGGTAAGGCCCAGGAGGTTGCTGAATGCATCAAGAAAGCCAGCGAGATTGCCAAGAGGTCGATGGTTTCTGTTAAAATTACTGAGAACACCATTCCCCATCCGGTGATTGGTCAGCACGGTGGTGGACGCGTTCTGCTTCGCCCGGCTTCTCCCGGAACTGGCTTGATTGCTGGTGGCGGTGTTCGTGCGGTCGTTGAGGCTGCTGGAATTAAAGACGTTTTGGCGAAATCCATGGGATCCAACAATCCTGCAAACGTCATCAAGGCAACTCTCGATGCTCTCGATAAGTTGCGGACCAAGAAAGAAATTTATACTCTTCGCGGCAAAAAGCTGGAAGAGACTAAAGCGATCTAATCGCTGACTGTTTAGTAAGGAAATTCAGACATGAAACTCCACGATTTAAAGCCGAATCCCGGCGCCAAGCATCGTAAGAAACGTCTCGGAAAGGGCGAAAGCTCAGGATTGGGTAAGACCAGTGGTAAAGGCCACAAAGGTCAGAAGTCCCGTTCCGGTGCTTCTATCCGTCCCGGTTTCGAGGGTGGTCAGATGCCAATGATGCGTCGTCTTCCGAAGAAAGGTTTTAACAATAAGCGGTTCAAAACGAATTACGCGATTGTTAACCTGGTTGACCTCGAAGCCAAGTTTTCCGATGGTGATGCCGTGAACGAAGAGTCCCTTCGTGCATGCGGTCTCGTCAAAGGTGTTTGTGACGGGGTTAAGCTTCTTGCTAACGGTGAACTCACTAAGAAGCTGACAGTTACTGTCGACAAGATCAGTGCAACTGCTCAAGCCAAGCTTGAAAAGGCCGGAAGCAAAGTGGAAGTAATTCCTCCTCGTGAGCCTCGTGCTAAAAAAGAGAAAGCCGCTCCTGTCAAAGCTAAGAAAGAGGCCGCACCTGCAGCGAAAAAGGAGAAGGCTCCCGCTGAAGTAAAAGAGGAAGAAGTTCCTGCCGCTGAAGTAAAAGAGGAAGAAGTTCCAGCCGCTGAAGAGGCTGCTGAGACCGACGCCGCTGAAGAAGAAGGCGAAGACGCTTGATTCTGTCTCTTATACACATCTCCGAGCCCACGAGACCGAGGCTGATCTCG
>OJCB01000253.1_pt1 | contig 22007 bp, 13 predicted proteins | sample 1591501 | NCBI WGS metagenome assembly OJCB01 (sample SAMN05416813, study PRJEB24817) | seawater metagenome | isolation source: Sea water | place: Canada:Atlantic | collected 2013-07 | reverse complement strand
CTATCCTCTTCGTCGGCAGCGTCAGATGTGTATAAGAGACAGGTTATCTATTGGGCAGCAATCTTCCCGTGGCTGGCAAATGGGACATGGAGGACGATCAGGACCAGGCTCGCACCGCGGTATCGCAATTTCGGTCTCACTGATCCTTCGTCGGCTCGAGTTCCTCCGCCATCTCCACCAAGATCTCGACCATCTTTTCCGAAGCCTGCGGCTCCAGATAGTTCGTGCCCGGCCATGTCGAATAACCGCCGAGTTCGAAATGCCGCGGCGTCGGCAGGTAACCAAGATAACCATGATTCAGCTGCACCATGAAGGTGTTGGCAAACGGGCTGTCCTTCTGGAACGCCTGACCGATTTCGGTGTAGGTCTCGCACGGCGTCGTGCCGATGCAGATATCGCCGATCCTGAAAACCTGTAAGGGAACCTTCGCTGGCTCGGTCACCGCCGCGAGCATCTGGACGCGGCCGGCGTAGCTCAGGGAGGCAACGTATTCCTTCGTCGTTGGCCAGCGGGCGGCAATGGGAAGGTTGCCTTCGCGCAGCCGCGGTGCCCGGGTCTCAATGTCTTTGGCCCACTCGATCAGTTCCGGCTCGATGGTCCGCCAGGCGAAGTCCGGCTCGCGAAAGCGGACGCCAAGCGGCGCTTCGCTTTTCCACTCCACCTCGTCGAGTGCGCGTTCGACCCGGTCGGCGAGCTTGTCAGCGAAAAAACGCGGACGCTCATAGTTTCCCCGCGGTCCTTTCAACTCGCTGAAAATATCATTGTTAGGGCCGATGTCACCACTGGTGGAATTGGCCATCATGGCGACGAAGGGAGTATTTTGCTCCGGCGAACTGAGACGTCGTTTGAGGTTCTCGCAATAGAAACCGAAGTAGTCGGCCGAAATATGTCCGGGGCCGGTATCCCCGACATAGTGAACGGAGTAGGCCGAGTAGAGGGAAATGGCGGCACCGCCCGGTTCGCGCAGAGCGATAAAATACACATACGGATCCACCGGGCCGGCTGGTTTGGTAAAGGTCTCGTTCGGTGCTGAGGTTTTCCACACGCGATTGACCTTGCCGAAGTAGTCGGTGCGTTCCTTGCCTTCGGCCAGGTGCCAGCGCCTGCTGCGAATGAAGTCTCCGGCGTCCACTTTACCGGAAGCGATTTCGGCCGGTCGAAGCAGGTTCTGCGCCCGCTGGACCCCATCGGCAATCCGCCTTGCGAGAAACACTTGGTAGTCGTCGAGTTCCTGTTCGTTGGTGTAGCGAGTCGTTCCCATGGCGGTCCCCGCGGAGTGCGTGTGAGTGGCCGAGATCATGACGTTCTCCGGCGGGATACCACTCCCCTTCTCTATCAGTCGCCGGGCCTCAACGCTGACGCTGCGATGAAAGCCAACCAGGTCGACCGTGACGAGGGCGATCGTCGTTTCGCCGTCATTCAACACGAGGCAACGCGCGTGCAACTCGTCATTCACGTGGGTGGTGGGATAGGGTGCGAAGCTGCCGGACCGAAGAGTGCCCAGCGGCGGAGTGATGTTGCTCGTGGCTGCTCCGGCGCGAAGCACCGGGTTTTCCTCTGCGGCTTCTGCGGGGAATGGCAACGCTGAGAAAGCTACAAATATGGTTAGGGCAAGGATCCGTTTTCGATTCATAGAACTCTGGTAATTACTGTGAGTTCTGCCCCCCGAAATTACAATCATCAAAGGTCGGGAATCATGAATTACCCCCTTTCACATCCCACTTCACATTGGTCACCACGGAAAACAAGCTGTGAAGAGAATGAGAATAAGAAAGATTTCACTCCCTTAAAAAAGAGCAAACCCATTTAGGTCTTCCGCCATCATCAGATCGTGCGATACTTAGGCCGCAGATTAAATTCATGGACCCTACAATAGAAGCCGCAGTGGCGATGGCTTTGTCAGTTGCCAATCGATATGATTCCGATGATTTTGACCCCGCGCTAATTGCCGAGTTGAATTCACTTTCCGAAAAACAACTCGGACCAGCCCGTAAACTGCTCGCCGAACAACTATCCGAAGTAACAGATCCGATTGGCGCCGGCTATCTCGCGGTCTGGTTGGGTGGTGAAGTAGAAGAAGGAAGTGACCCGGGTGAAACCGGTTGGGCAGTTCTACAGGCGATGCTCCGCTGGACGCGCACCATCGTGACCGTTGATGACGACTCTGATGTTGAAGAGCCAGAGCCCGATCCGAGCGTGATCGAAGGTCTTCAAAATTTCGGGCGATCTGTCGTTGCCCATTTAACCAGGTCACAGGAGCTATGTGAGCGTTTGAAGTCGGATCGTGCTAAGCAGGAAGAGATATACAGGATCGATCACCTTTCTTATGGCTGTATGTGGGTCGCTGAAATTTTGCGCCACAGCTCGGGTGAAATGACAATCCTACATATTGAATCCCGCAAGGGGGTTCGGATTCGATATGAGAATTTTGGAAATGCTTTTCATTTCTTCACGGTTCTACAGTCCACTTTGAAAGGGGTAATACCCGGGGCAAAGCCGGCTTCCCCAAATACATTGAATGCAGCACTCGGCAAAACTGAGGTTTCGCAGGGTTTGTCTGATGGATCCTGCTGGCACTATGGGCAACCGACATGCAATGAACCTGATCTCGCTGCATCAGTTTGGGGCGAAGGAACCCTAGATGAAATACAAATAGTTGATGATACCCAAGTGATGCTGCTTTGGCCGCCGATAGTGGAAAGTAGAACATGGGACGGTGGATTTTTTGGCCCGATTATTCATGCCGCTTTACCCCAGGTTGAAGTGGTCGGGACCTTAAGTTCAGAGGAAGTGGATCATTGGTTTGAGCGCCTCAATTTGAAGTCTCGCAAAGAAGCTAAGAGCTTCTGGCAGTTTTGGAAATGAAAGAGGAGAGTGCCTCTCCTGGATAGCAGAATCCGCGAACAAGATTAAATGATAAGGCAACGGACTGCGCTCGACGTAGTTGGTAAACTTTCTGCTCATGAAATGATCCCCTGCGCAAGCTTACAGGATTCTTCCAGGCCGATGCCCTTGAACTTCAGTTGGCGGTAGTCGAGCCCTGCCATCCACAAAATGGTGGCGTGGAAATCACGGACGTGAACGGGATTTTCGACGGCGGTGAAACCCAATTCATCGGTGGCTCCATAGGCGGTGCCGGCTTTGACTCCGCCCCCGGCCATCCACCAGGTGAAACCGTCGCCGTTGTGATTCAGAAAGCCTTTGTCGCCGCGCCCCATTTCGCCACCCCAAATGACTAGAGTCTGTTCGAGCAAACCGCGCTCTTTTAAATCGGTGATCAATCCGGCGAGCGGGTGATCGCAGGCCCGGCAAAGATTCGGGGTGACACCGCGCAACTGGACCGGGGTGTGGGTATCCCAGTCTCCCTGGCCTCCGCCGAGGCTGGGAACGGTCATCGACGGAACGGTGATAAATCTCACGCCGCGCTCGACGAGTCGGCGGGCGAGGAGCAATTTTGTTCCGGTGCTGCGGGTTGGCAGAGGATCGAGACCGTAGCGTTTTCGTATCGATGGGTTTTCGACTTCTTTGGAGAGATCGAAGGCTTCGGGAGCGGCGGATTGCATCCGGAAGGCAGTACGAAAAGAAGCGGTCCGCGAGTTGAGCTCGGCGACGTCGGGATGACGGCCGGAAAAATGGGTATTCAGCTCTGCCAGCTCTGATAGCCAGCGTTCCTGGGTTGCTGCGGAATCGAGTGGGCTGGTAAGATTTTCGATTGGATTCTTTAAATCGCGGATCACCTGAGCTTGCAAAGAGGGAGGCAGCCCACCGGCACCAATCGACCTGGCGCCTCCGTGAATCGCACCGTCGCTTTTCGCCCAGTTGTCGCCGGGAACACGACCGGTGAGAACGACATGCCCGGGCAGGTTGGCATTGCCGGTTCCCAATCCGTAGAGTAGCCACGCCCCGAGGCTTGCCTTCAGGGCGCTGGTGCCGGAAAAGATGTGTTGGCCGCCTTCTGCGTGGGTTGCCTTGGCTCCGTAGCCGGATCGAATGATACACAAGTCGTCAGCGACTTTTTGAAGTTCGGGAAACAGTTCGCTGATCTCCAGCCCGGACTGGCCGCTTTTTTGGAATTGGAAAGGATGTAGCTCAGGATCGAGCATTTTCTTTGGCTTATCAAAGGTATGTCCCTGAGCTGGTCCACCACGGCAGTAGTAGAAAATTACGCTCTTCACCTTGCCGGGATGATGCAGTTGGGTCGAGGGCACAGCCTCAGCCCCCCAGCCCGAGCTTGCGGCCACGATCCCGGACGCAGAGCACGTTTGTTTCAGGAATTGGCGTCGTTTCATCATTCGAGATAGATCAGTTCGTTGCTGCAAAGCAGTAGTTGGATGAATTCAGAAATTTCCTCAGTAGTAATTGATTTCTCTACTTGAGATCGTCGACGCTCTATGAATTCCCGGGCAAAAGTTAACTCACTATCAGTAGGATGACGCTGATAGACGGATTCGTAAATCACGTCCAGGCAATCGGGTAGTTCCAGACTGTCGAGCTTCAATCGTCTTACCAAGTCGGAAGCGACCTTTTGGGTTGCCGTAGGCTGGTTCATCAGAAACAGAGCCTGGGTAGGGGCAATCGATGCGACGCGCTTTTCGATCAGGTCGTCTGTGGTTGGCGGATCGAAATGGGAAAGATAATGGACCTCGCCGAGAAGGTTGCCATCCCGTCGCCCCTCCCCTATCCAGGTCATGGTGTTGACGATCGGTTCTGCTTCGAGACGGCGAACATTCTGTCTCGCGAAAAAGCGATTCGCCGGGTCTTGTTTGCTTTCTGTGATCGCGGATTGCTGATAGGCATTACTGATGACGATTTCTCGAATGACCGATTTTTTCGACCAGCCGCTTTTGATCAATTTCACAGCGAGGGCATCGATCAATTCCGGCATCTCGGGAATCTCACCAAGGCGACCCAGTTCCTTTGGCGAACGACACAAACCTTCGCCAAAGAGATGTAACCACATGCGATTGACAGCCGCCCGCGCGACAAGGGCTGACTGGGTGGAGTCTTGAGTGATGATCCACTTCGCCAGCTCGAGTCGACCGCTCGATTTTTCATCGATGTGCGTTTGCTCGCCTCCAAAAAATGTAGGGAAGCCCCGGGGAATCAATTCGCGAGGTTCCATGACGTCGCCACGATCGAGCAATCTAGCATCGCCGAACCAGGCGGGGACCAAATCGGGGTAGAACTGCCGTTTGTCTGCCTTGGCTTCAGCGGCAAACTCGGCGAGCTCCTCAGCCCGACGCAAGCCTCCTTCGCAGCGAACCACGATTCGGGCGGCGCGGAGTTTTTCGAGTTCGGCGTCGATCTTTACGACTTCGTCATCCCACTTGGTGAGTTGTTCCACTTCAGGATCACCTTTTCGAAAGCTGCCGAAGCGATGCCGCTCCCACCACTCGAGGCGCTCGGTTTCGAATCTCTCTTTCCAGGTGGATAGCTCCTTCTGCAAATCTATGAGCCCCAGTTTTTCCGAACGGACGATGAGACCGATTTCAGATTTGTGACCGCCAATTTGGTAGCCAATTTCTTTGAGCGATCTGACATCGAAAAACCGCTGTTTGAAATCGGAGAGATTCAGTTCGCGTTCGTCGATCGCGGTTTGAATATCGAGTTTCAGTTTTTTGTCGGCGCTTGCTTTGAGTTCGCCCTGCAAAACGGCGACTTCCAGTTCCATGAGGCGCTTGTCCCACGGTTTCAGAAAACCCTGGCGCTCCTTCATCCATCGATTTCGCAACTCGCCACCATGGCTACTGATTCTCGTCGCCTCGACCCGAATCAGCCCATCGAAATGAGCTTTTTCCTGGAGCAGTTCCCGTTCCCGCTCAACGGCTGCGAAGGCTTCAGCCGGTGACTTTGTGTCACTTGGCACGGGGCCAAACCAGCTGCTTTGGAAAAATCCGAGCAGAGCGTAGTAGTCGCGCTGCGAGATGGGATCAAATTTGTGATCATGACAGCGGGCACACTCCAGGCTGATTCCCATGAGCGAGCGGCCCATGAATTCGACGCCTTCGTCCAGCTTATCCATCAGAGCAAAGGTCTCGGTGGCCGCGTTTTGAAACGTCCTCGCACCGTTGAGTGGCACCGCGGCGGCCAGTGCCAGATCGATCGAATATCCCGAGCCATCCCGCCCCGGCATGAGATCACCGGCGAGATGCGTCTGAGCAAACCAATCGTAGGGAACGTCCTGGTTGAAGCAATCCGTCACCCATTTTGCATACCTGGCCGGCAGCATTTCCGGCCCCCGATTCTGCTGGCCATTGGCTCCGTTGCGCGTGTAGTCGAGCCAATGCCGCCCCCAGCGAGTTCCATACAGGTCGGATGAGAGGAGCCGATCAACTACCTTTTCGAAAGCGCCCGGCGAGTCGTCATTGATATAGTTGGCGATTTCTTCAGGAGTTGGTGGGTAACCGATCAGATCATAACTGACACGCCGCAATAATCGATGACGATCGGCAGACGGAGCCGGCTCAAGATCCTCCGCCTGCCAACGCTTTTCCAAAATGGTATCGATCGATCCAGCCGAGGTCGGCAAAGGTCGAAATGCCCAGTGTTCGCGATCTGCATCGCTAATCGTGAAGAGCTTTTCCCGGGTCAGGACTTTTTCGTCAGAGGGCCAGGGAAGACCGCGGCGAATCCACTCTTCCAGAGATGCGATTTTCTCTTCGCTGAGTTTGTCGCCACCTTTCGGCATTTTTAATACCCCTTCGTGGCGAACGGCCGAAAGAAGAAAACTCTGTTCCGGGTCTCCAGGAATTACGACCGGACCACGATTACCTCCAGCAAGGATTCCATAGCGCGAACTCAGCATCAACCCGCTTTCCGGATCTTTACCGGCGTGGCATTTGAAACAATGAGTAAACAGAACCGGACGGATTTCCTTTTCAAAGAAAGTGAGATCTTCCTGTGAGAATTCCGGGGTATCGTCCCTGGCGCCCTCAGCGACCCAGCGTTTCAGGAGATCGATCTCGTGATCAGGAAGCGGCTCCTCTTTTTTCGGCATACGAGGCTTGGTCTCGCCAGTGACGCGCAGAACCAGCGGACTTTCGCCCGGATTTCCAGGAATCGCCGCGGGGCCGTCATCATCGCCGCCGCGCAGGATGGTGGCAACCCGTGTGAGATCGAGTCCGCCCTGAGAATCTTCAGGATGATGACATTCGTTGCAGCGATGCTCCAGAAGAGGCAGCACTTCGCGCTCGAATGACACCGGGTCCTTTGCGATTGCAGAGGAGAGCAGAAGGCATGCCCCAACGGATAGGTAGAAGATTAACTTCATTTCGATTTTGGAACTTGAGGCATCTACTTATTGTATGTCGAAACTCCTCGGAATTTACCGAAAAATAATGAACTTTTTAATGGTCGACATTGCGTGGTGTGTGAAGTCTGACCGGTGGGATTGGAAAAGCGATTTATCTGCCAACTCTCGCGCCTGAACTGATAGGGATTTACTTGTTCAAGGATTTTTATCGGGGAGTCGGTCCTGCCAGGATTGAGGGGCAATCAGAAATCACATCCTCCGCCGTGAAGGGGCGTAGCAAATGCAGCGTAAGGAACACCGCCGTGTTCAGCTATTTGCGGTTTGATTGAAAACCGACACTCAAAGTAAATCGCCGATTTCGTTATTTCGTCTTCACTTTGATGAAACCGGAATCCGTAGAAGTTCCGTCAGCTTCGGATACACTGGTCACAATGAGGGTGATTCGTTTCTTCTTCACAATCGTCTTGCGCCGCCCCTGACGCCTGACTTTCTTAACGATCTTTTTCTTGTTGGGTTTCACTGTCACTGTAATCGCATGTGCCGGCGCTCCCGGATCGAGTTCCCCTGTTTGGTAGGTGCCGGACACCACCGCAGCCGTCACATTCCCGGCTGGACTTGTGTAGATGACCTTGAACAAGCCGTTCCCCCGAGTCCCGCGAACCACAAAATCATCCGGGATCTCCCCGTCATTTCCAATCGTTGCGACACCGCGCACAGTTCGGGCTTTTTTTGAAATTAAGTTTAAGGTTTGGCCAGCTGCCGTACCATAGACCCCATCACCAATCGTGCTGGCCGCCGATCGGCCCACTTCATTGTCGGGCTGGAAGCTCACCATCGCACCCAGAGTGACCTCCAATTGGTAAGCTCCGCTCTGAGTCGCCCCCTTGCTGCCGACCTCTACGGTGTAGGTTCCCGCTGGCAAGGGCTGGTTGATCAGGAAATTCTCGTTAGAACCCAGGTCATCCCCGACGTTGGGATCGTTAAGCAAAGTACCGCCGGAGTTGCGGAGGCTGCCGATGGTGTCCACCGGGCCGGTTGTCTGAATCTCCACGAACTTTGCCGTGGTCACAGTGAAGGAAAAGAAATCACTGTCACCCGGCTCTAGCCAGCCGGTCGCCGTTCCCTGGTCACCCGTGAAAGACAAGGCCGTTGCTTCGCCGGGAGTGCTGCCGTGGACATCGAGCACCACCCGGTTGTCCGAGGATGTTGCCGCTAAGCTGTTATTCCCGGCGGCGTCGGTGGCGGCTCCGGCATTGATCGCAGCGGTGATCAAGCCTTCCGACGCCGTGATCGCGATCGAGACGGAAAAGGTTGATGGGCCATCCGAGACCGTGGCGGCTCCAGCGGCCGTTCCGCCCGTAACGATGTCTCCGTTTCCGAATCCGCCGACAGCTTCGCTGAAGACCACAGTGAACAGAACGGGACCGCCCGAAGCGGGATCGGCCTGTCCGGCGGCCTGGTTAATAGTCACGGTTGGTGCCCCGGTGTCGATGGTGAGCTCGAGAGCAGCGCTGGCTGCGGAATCATTCCCGGCGGCATCCCTTGTGATGGCGGTCATCTCATGGACGCCTTCCTGCAATACGCTAGCGGTGATCGACCACGGACTGTTGGCTGTGCCACCGCCCACGTCGCCATCGAGACTGCTGTTCAGGGTCACGGTGGTGCCGGTGTCGGCCTGGCCGTCGATCGTCGGCGTATTGTCGCTGGTGATGTTGTCGCTGTCCGAAGTCCCGCTGTCGCTCGCGGCGAGCAGATCGAGCACGGTCGGCGCACCCGGTGCCGCGGTGTCGATCGTGACTGTCAGGGCCGGGCTGGCCGCGCTGCCGTCGGCCGTCGCTGTAATCTGATGCGCGCCGTCGGCGAGGGCGCTACCGGCGGTCGCACTCCAGTTGCCGGAGGTGTCCGCCACGCCGGTCCCGATGATGCCACCCGTCACGCTGCTGCTCACGCTCACGAGCGCGCCCGCCCGGGCCGTCCCCGTAAAGGTCGGGGTCGTGTCCTTCGTCATATCGTCCGCAGTCGAGTCACCGGAATCTGATCCGGTTGTCAGGTCCGGGGTGCCCGGTACCGGAGTCGCCGTATTGGCCACACCCGGCGTCGGTGATAGCACCGAAAACCCGCTTGTGCTGCGGGCGCCTCCGTCGCCGTTGGGCAGGCGCTGGAGGGAATGGCCGGCTGCGTTGCCGTTCTCAGCCTCGTCCAACTGCGGTTCACTGGCATTGAGCAGGACGAGCAGTCCCGTGTCATCGACCTGGCCCGAATCGTAGACCAACGCGTCGATCAGATCGTCGGTCGTGACCGCCGTTCCGTTCGGAAAATCCACGGCGTTTCCCGTATACAGGGCTACGGCATCAGCGCCGTCTTGCAGGGTGCCGTCGGCAATGAGCAGATCGACATTCGGCACGGCACTGTTGCCGATCACAAAGTAGCCGTTGGCATCAGTGCTTTCTCCATCGAGATCGATGGAATGATAGCTCGTGTCGGTTGCTCCATCGAAGAGGACGAGGACGAGTCCATCGAGCGCTGTGTTTCCGTCACCGCCGTCGTAGAGTTCGATGAATTCACGGGTATCGGAAGACTGAGTCAGGACATCGACTTCGTTGATGAGGATGGGAGGAACCGATGGAAGAAAAACTTGTCGAACGGATTCATAACTCGAGCCGCTACCGCCGTATAACGCACTGTTGGACAATTGCTGACCGGTGGCGCGGATCAACAAGTTCTGGTCGAGGGGCAGGCTCAGTCCCGTCACTTCCCAGTCACTGGTGATGCCGATCCGGGAACCCTGGCCGAGAAAAGTCCAAGTAGCGCCGTCGTCAATCGATTGCTCAAAGGAAACTTGATCGACCTCCGGACTGCTGCCGCCGCGGGTCCAGGCCAAGTTGGAACCATCCTCACTCGCAGACAGGTTCTGAAAGGCAGCCGTATTGCTCAGACGCGCGATGCGGTTGCGGGTTACTCCACCGATTGCGGTGAAAAATCCCCCGACCAGAATCTTCCCGTCCGCCTGCAAGGCCAGAGAATTGACAGTGTTGCCCGCATTGGGATCGAGGTCGGGGTCAAGACTGCCGTCCGCATTCAGACGCGCGATGTAATTCCGTGTTACCCCACCGATGGTGGTGAACCAACCCCCGAGCAGAATCTTCCCGTCCGACTGCACCGCCAGGGATACGACACCGTTGCCCGCATTGGGATCAAAGGAGGTGTCGAGACTACCATCCGCATTCAGACGCGCGATGTAGTTCCGTGTTACCCCACCGATGGTGGCGAACACTCCCCCAAGCAGAATCTTCCCATCCGACTGCAATGCCATGGAATAAACGTCGTCGTTCGCATTGGGATTGAAGGTGGTGTCGAGACTACCGTCCGCATTCAGGCGCGCGATATTGTTCCGCGTCACCCCACCAACCGTGTTGAACGCTCCCCCGACTAGAATCTTCCCATCCGACTGCAACGCAAGGGAATGGACAACGCTTTGTATGCTCAGATTGGGATCAAAGCTGGTGTCGAGACTGCCGTCCGCATTCAGTCGCGCGATGCGGTTGCGAGTCACACCACCGATCGTGATGAACCCTCCTCCAACCAGAATCTTCCCGTCCGCCTGCACTGCCAAGGAACGGACAGTGCCGTTCGCATCGGGATTGAAGCTGGTGTCGAGACTGCCGTCCGCATTGAGGCGCGCGATGCGGTTACGGGTCACTCCACCGATTGCGGTGAACCCTCCCCCGAGCAGGATTTTCCCGTCCTCTTGCACGGCCACCGGATACACATAATTGTCCGCATCGGGATTGAAGCCGGTGTCGAGACTGCCGTCCGCATTCAGACGCGCGATGCTGTTGCGGGTCACTCCACCGATTGCGGTGAAATATCCTCCGACCAGAATCTTCCCGTCCGACTGCAAGGCTAGAGAAAGGACCTCGTTATTCGCATTGGGATTAAGGTCGGCATCGTTACTCCCGTCCGCATGCAAGCGTGCGATGCGGTTGCGAGTCACCCCTCCAATGTTGAAAAATACTCCGCCGAGCAGAATTTTTCCGTCCGCCTGCACGGCTAAGGAATAGACATTGCTGTTAGCATTTGGATTGAAGGACGGGTCGAGAGTTCCGTTGGTATTGAGGCGCGCGATGCGGTTACGAGTCACCCCACCGATCGTGGTGAAACCTCCCCCGACCAGAATCTTTCCGTCCGACTGCACTGCCAGGGATGAGACACGACTATTCGCGTTGGGATTGAAGCTGGTGTCAAGACTGCCGTCCACATTCAAGCGTGCGATTTTGTTGCGAGTCACCCCACCGAGGGTAGTGAAATCTCCAGCCAACAAAATCCCCCCGTCCGCCTGCAACGCCAGGAATAAGACCGTGTTATTCACATTGGGATCGACAAAATTGTCGTCGAGACTGCCGTCCGCATTCAGACGCGCGATGCGGTTACGAGCCACCCCGCCGATCGTGGTGAACCCGCCTCCGACCAGAATTTTCCCGTCCGACTGCGACGCCAGGGAAAACACAGTGCTGTTCGCATCGGGATCAGTGAAGCTGGTATCCAGACTACCGTCCGCATGCAGACGCGCGATCCGGTTCCGGGTCACCCCACCGATCGTGGTGAAATTTCCCCCGAGCAGAATCCTACCGTCCGACTGCACTGCCAGGGACGCGACCTCGTTGTTCGCATTTGGATTAAAACTAGTGTCGAGACTGCCATCCGCATGCAATCGTGCAATACGGCTACGAGCCACCCCGCCAATGACGGTGAAAGATCCCCCGACCAGAATTTTACCGTCTGCTTGCAACGCCAGCGAGTGGACAATGCCGCTGCTCGCATTGGGATCAAAGCTGGTATCGAGACTTCCGTCCGCATTAAAACGCGCTATGCGGTTGCGAGTCACCCCACCGATGGAAGTGAACTCTCCCCCGACCAAAATCTTCCCGTCCGACTGCATCGCCAGAGAATGGACAGGGATGTTCGCATCGGGATCGAAGCCATCCAGCGGACTCCCAATGGCTGCTGACTGGGACGGCATTATCAGGAGGGCGATGCCGACCATCGCAAGCGTCGCTGTATATCGCGGAAAGAAATCCCTCAATTTTCGAAAGGGGTTCTGAGGGGCGATAGCAGGGCTCCTGGTGTTCATAAAAAATGAAGGCATTTTTTCTTTCAGCAATTGCGGATCGTAAGATCAGTTGCTCTCACTCGTTAACAGATAAGAAATCGCTTTTTCAAGACCAAAAAGCAAGCGGATTAAAGGCACTTCGGACCGGGGATCGGATGGGGTCCAGGGGAAGGTGGATGAATTGTTCGGTTCTTTGAAATTGAACGAATCCGTGAAAGGGGCCAAAAATCCTTGGTGTTGTGACTCCTCCCCCATTCCAAGTAGCTTCAAGCGGCGATCGCATTCCTTGGTGTCATCAACTCGTCCCGGAAATCAAAGTGCCGGATACTTCCGGAGAGTCGAGTTTGTGACACTGAATTCTGGAGGCAAAATAGGTGAAAAACCCCAATACTCTCTCCACGTTCAACTTTTTATGGGCGCTGGGAAGAGGTGTCATCCCCCCCTCTTTCTGGACACGTAGGCTCAGAATCACAAGATGCGAAGACTCGATTCAACAAGGGCATTCCAACTCACCTTTTAACTTCTCAACTTGATCACCGGAGAATCGATTCGGTGTCTGACTTCGAACTTCTTTTCAATCGACGGTGCATCTTATTGAGCATTTTTCGGTGAAAATAGGGATATAGAAATTCGACAATTTTTTTATACGAACGAAACCAGGTCTCATGAACAATGACGGTTCCTTCTGAGTCATCGGCACCCTCAAATCGAATGCTTTGAAATCCGTAGGAGGGAGCTCCCTGTAGATAGGCAAAAACGACCCTTCGGCTGACCGGATCGATCTCCACAATTTCGAGAGCCACCATCATCGCAGGGTGATTTGAGATTGCGACAGGGAGTGAAGACATATCGATGAAAAGCTTCATCCCTTCTTCAAATCCTTCCCAATTCCTTGCGATATCTTCCTCCGTATAAGTCTTCTGGGTAGAAGGAACGTAAATTGCGTAGATTCGACTTCGCGGGTTATTCCAAATGTTTAAGGGGTTGGTTTTGACATAAGTAGCGAACACTGCTGCTGGAGGTCTCGGATCTTGAAATTCCATGCCCGAATACTGAAAGGCCTCCAAATCTGCGAAGGTTTCCGGTCTCGCTACATTGAAATCAGAAGCAGGAGTCGCTTTCAGAAACCGGGCAGACGAATGAACCCCTAAACCGTTCCTTTCAAATTTATCGGGCTTTGACGAGCCCTCCCCTGCAGAAAGGCTGCCAATTAAGAGCAGTTGAAAAACCAACACGCTCGTTCCCCCCCAACTTAACTTTTTCATAACATTATCCCCAGCCCCGGAGGCTAGTGCATTGAGGTATACGCTTACAAGGGCCAAATCAGGCCGCCTGCTTAACATTGGAATCACACAAAGCCAGGGGTGGCTGCTCACCCCGTCGGTTAGAACAACATCGGTCTAGAGAGACTCATTGCACCACCGCTCGAGAAAGGGGAAGAATTTCGCGCTCGAATCATACGGAGTCATTTGCGACCGCAGAAGAAAGCAGAAGGCTTGCCAAAACGGATAAGTAGAAAATTGAATTCATTTCGATTTTGGAATTTGAGGCCTCTACTTATTGCATGTCGAAACTGCCCGGAATTTACCGAACAAAACATGAACTTTTTGACCCTCGACACAGCGTGGTGTGCGAAGTCGGACCGGTGGGGTTGGAAAAGTGATTTTCCTGGTAACTCTCGCAGCTAACTCATAGGAAATTGCTTATTCATGGATTCATATCGGAGCGTCGGTCCTGCCGGGTTTAAGGGGGGCTAGTCGCCCTGATCGCTGGCTGTCTCGCTTTTCCCCTTCTGGCGGGAATGATGACGTTCGGGGGAGCCGCCATGATGGAGGCGTGGAACAAGAGTCAACCGGAGATTCTCGCGTTGAACCAAGTGCTTTCCTACCGTGACATGGCTTGGATGCACGGTCAGAATCCGCCCGAGGATCGCCTTGCAGGGACCTGGCTGGTGCCAAGATAGAAAATGTAATCACTCACCTGGTTTACCAATCCCCTTGATACGCCTCAGTTGTGATGTACCGCCGAGGTAGAGGTCGTCTCCGATAAAAACCACTCGGCCGGGCTCGGCCGGACAGATCGTCTTGATTTCGAAAGTTTCCGGGTCGGCCCGCTGCAGCGTGTCTTTGACGAAAAAATAAATCTTACCGTCCGGGCCGCGGGCAATCTGGCGGATCGCTCTTCCGGGAAGCGGGACCCGCTTTTCGACCTCGCCCGTTTCGATATCTGCCCGATACATCACCGGCAATTTGTCGTGCAGACCGAGGCCGAACAGTTTGCCGGGTTCGGTCTCGACGACCACTCCGGCCGAGCCGTCCGATAGTGGCGAAAACTTCCTCGCGATCTTCTGTTCCGCGGTGTCGTAGATGATCAACTGGCCATCGCGCTTGGTGATCTCCGGGTGGGACGGGTCAGCGGAAAAATCAGATGCGTAAACAATGAATTTTCCGTTCATCGCCGAGGTCAGGTATTCGCAATCGTCGTTGGGAAAGTGGATCCCGCCAAACTCGCTGGTCTTCGGGTCCCACCAGCCGATGCCGCCGCCGGTGGATTCCCGCTCATTGTGATTTCCCGAGTAGATCCGGCCATCGGCGCCTTTAACGATGAAGACGGCGTATTTCGAGGTGATGCTCTCATGCCAGTCGCCGATGACCCTGCCACCATTCGAATCGAAGACGCCGAAGATGGCATTGGGATATCCGCAGAAGTAGAGGGTCCTGTCCATCTCGAGGAGATCGTAGACATTCTTCGAAGCGGGATTGCCAAGGAGGGTGAATGTTCCTGACTCCGGGTCGAAGGTGTGAACATTTCCGTAAGGACCGGTCGACACCGCCAACCTTCCGCCGCTCAGTTGTGCGAGTCGCTCGATGGCCATGTCCTTTCCGAAAGCGGGAAACGTCGCGGCCTTCCAATCTTCGCCCTTCAGGCGATAGCGAATCGTGGCGCCGCCATCAGCGATGGAAAGCGTTCGGCCGAAGGTCTCAAACTGTGGCTGGGGCAGGTCAACCCCGGGCACATGAGAGTCGTCGTATTTGGGAATCGATTCGACCGGTTCCGCGTTTCCGCCGGCGAGCCGAAACGAACGGGTGGCGCGCTTATCCTTTCCCGGAGCGCTGAACGCCACCGCGAGAAACACTTCGTCGCCCCGCTGATGAACTTCGGGGAAATCGGTGGGATCGAACGTGAGAAGATTCTTCTGAGTCCCGGTTTGGGTGTCGTAGGCAACTACGAACCACGGCATTTTCCCCGCCGCCGTGTAAACGTAGCGGCCATCGCATCCGACGCTGTAGCCGTAGATATTCTTGATAGTAAACGGTCCGCCCTGGGGGCCGAAATCGGTGATCTTCCCAGTGGATGGATCGATCTTCGCCGCCGACCCGGTGGGATAGTCGGATACGTAAACGGCTCCATCGGGGCCGATCGCCATGCCCCGCAACCAGCGCGCGCCGGGGATTGGCCGGATCAGTTTGATGGTGTCTGCGACCGGATCGTAAATGGAAAGCCCCCCGCGTCCGCAGGAAGAAAAAAGTTTGCCGTCCGCTCCGACAAAAGTGGGCCAGGTCAGATAATCGCTTTCAAATCCGGGAGCTTCGGCTTTCCGGGCTGAACCATCTCGCAAATTGATGATCCAGGTGCCGCTCCCGTCTTCGAAACCGATCAGAAGACGGGGCGGGTATTCCGCCGTTCCCGGCGACACGGCATGGCCGCGAATGAAGGCCTGCCGCTCCACAGTGCCGAGCCCCTCAACCGAAAAGCCTTCAGCAGCGAATGCGGAGCCCATCGAAAAGGTCAAGACAAGGGCGAGCCCCACCGCTGCCGGTTTGACCGAAGAGCGTTGGATCGGCGGGCGAACCCTGTTCGATTGGTTTCTCGCGAATGAAGTTCTCATGCGGTCGTTACCTAAAAAGGAGCGGCGCAAAGTCGGCGAGATAGCCGCGCCAGATTGGCCAGGCATGGCTGCCTTCGGTGAGCAACCATTGGTGATCGACGCCGGCTTCATTGAGCCCATCGATAATTTTTTTGTTCTCGCCCAGCAGAAAATCGTCCTTTCCGCAGGCAATCCAGAGAAGCTTCCACTGCTCATTTGTTTTGCCGGCACTACCCAGAACTGCTTTGACGGCCTCGGGAGCGGGAACTGCTGCGCTGAAGGCGCCGATCCACGCGAAAGCGTCCAGTTCATTGAGTCCAATTGTCAGGGAATGCAGGGGGAGAAAGGGTAAAAATTCTGATTTTGACTTCATTTCTATCAAAGAATCAGGATTTTGAGGTGAAAAGTCAAGAATGCCATAGTTCTGCATGGCTCTCCTGTCGTCTATCCTTGAGTCCAGGCATGAAAGTCCGGCGACCTCTCTGAGGAGGCTTTACGTTTTCTGAACCAATCGCCAATCAGCCAACCGAATAAAGCAGAAGGCTCGCCCCAACGGATAGGTAGAAAATTGACTTCATTTCGATTGGGGAATGACAATCGAAATATCGACGTCGTCAACGTAAGTCAGCACACGCTGGTCATTGTGATCGACAGTAAAAGCACCCAACATCAAAAAGAGAGTTTTGCCGTTGGCCGGTAGATCGAGCCCTACTTCCAGTCGCCTCCATTCGCGAGCTTCATCCATCCACACGGTGCTGCCGTGGGTGACCCGGGAAACGGCATGATCTCCTATCACAGCCCAATCTTCCTGCATCCAGGCCGGATCAATGGATTCGATTCCCGTATTAAAAATCGCAGCCCTCGCCAAATGTCGGCTTTTCACCCCGGATTGATCAGAAAGAAAAGAAGCCTGAATTGTGAGCCGTGTTCGCTCAGTCGGCGCGATATTCGTCAGATCTAAAGCGATGATACCGCGCCCCATAAATTCGATTTCCCCAGCATCAAGACGTAGGACAGCGTTCCCCTCTTTTTCAACAATCGACGAACTTCCTGACCATTCCCCAAGCCTTTCAGGGAATGGGAATGAAGAAGACGGGGGCGACTGAGAAAAATTTTCAGAGAACCACTGAACCACTCCGCGACCAACGGGGTCAGCATTCATACCCATCACGATCGTAGTTCCAAAACATCCGAGGACGAGACCCGCTGCGGCCGAAAACCATGGAGACAAATAGAGATTTCTCTTCGCTGCCGGAGGACTTGCCGCGAACCCCTCCAGTCCATACTCAATATCCTGATGGAGAAACCAGAGTGCCCGAGCGTCCGCATTTTCGTCGAGTCGTTGAGTCAATTCCTGATGGTCCACATCCGAAATCGTGCCGTTCGCTTTTGAACTGAAAAGTTCGATCAATCGTTTTTTGTCTTCCGGTTTCATCGCTTATCGTGCGCTTTCGGCGTCGAGGGTTTGTTGCACGCAGTCAGTCAGTCTTTTTCTGATGAGATTTAATTTGTTATAGATCGTCTGTGGCGCACGGCCCAGACTGGACGCCAGTTCGGAGATTCGATTTCCATCCAGATAGGCCGCTTTCACGAGTTCCCGATCACTGTCGCGCAGTTTCCCCATGCAACCCTCGAGCGCTGAAATCCTTCGACTTTGATTCGGTAAATCCACGAGACGCTCAGAGGACAATTTTTCCAAAAGCGCATCATCAAAGTGCAGCGGTGACCGCGCCGCGAGCCTCTGAAAATTCTTTGCTTCATAAAAACAAATCGTAGAAGCCCAGGCCACAAAATCGGTCCCCGACTCGAAGTCATCGAATTTCTGCCACATGATCAAACTCGCCTTCTGCAAAACATCCTCTGAATCCTGGCGCACCCCAAGCAGACTCATCAGATAGCCAAGTAGTTTGCCGTGCGACGTCGTCAGCAGTGACACGAATTCCTGATTTTGCTCGTCTCTTGGAAGTTGAGGCATCTACTTATTGTATGTCGAAACTTCCCGGAATTTACCGAAATAAAATGGCGCTCTTTCAAGCTTGCAGAAACCCCAAGATTGATGTTTTCCTATAACCAGCTAATTGACAATGCGTAACGAAGATTTCTTACTTCAAAAGTTCAAGCTTATTGGCGAAATTGCTCGTCGAAAAAATCGATAACGGCTTCGGGGTGAATCGAGTGCCCGCCGTCGTGCGTATGGTAGCGAAAGTTTTCCGGTTTCCCGAGCGCCTCGTACTGCGCCCGGTGAATACTGGTGTAATAGCGCTCGTGCCAACGATGTGAATTGCTGTCTTTCGGCCCGCCATGACCTGACATGAGCGGACGCGGTGCGAAGGGAAACATAAGAATGTTGCGGTCGCCGAGTTGAAAGGTCCCGGGCACAAGGTGGCAGAGATCGCCGACACCGGAGAAGTCAGCCGGATCGGCATCGTCGCCGAGAAAGACGCTCTTGGTTGCATATTCGGCGACGGCCTGGATGCGGTCGGAAAGCAGGCCGGTCTGGATCGCAAGCCAACCGCCAAGCGAAACGCCCGTCGCGCCCATCCGGGTTTCGTCGACGCGTGGGTGGATCGCCAGAATCTCAGTCGCGGCGACGGCGGCCTTCAGCTGCACGGCGCGGGTAGTGTCCTTGCCGAGTCCCAGCCGGAATGTTGTGATTGCCTTCTCGTCATCGCCGACCGGCGCACTACGCGAAAGGTAGCCGGTGTCGATCTTCTCAATCGCAACGGAGGCGAAACCAGCTTCGGCAAGACGGACGGCGATGGCGCGCTGATAGCTGAGCCGATCAAAGACGAGATCGTGCAGGCCCTTCTTTCCGTGACCGGGGCAGCACAGAATTCCGGGTAGCCCTTTCGCGTCGCCGGGCGGAAGGCAAACCACGACGGGAATCGTGTCGCCGGTGTCAATGATCTCGACAACATGCGCTTGAATCGTGACGCCGTTTTCGAGAACGAATTCCTTGACGATGCGCGTCTTGAACTGCTCGGCAATCGGGCTTGCGTCACCCTCTGGTGGATTGCGCACGACCCAGCGCTCAATTCCCAACGAAGCCGTGAACGTGGTGATCACTTCTTCGCGAAAGCGTTCGAACTCTTCCGGCTTGAGCGGGAAATCGGAAGTGTCCCACGCTCGTTCCCGGCGATACTGATCCATGAGCGACTCGACTGAGGAGCGGAGTTCCCTGGCGTAGACTTCAGCAAGCGGATCGCCAGGCCTTTCCTGAGCAAAGACGATCGAAGGCGCGAGAATCGAAAGAACGGCGAAAGTGAGTCGAGAATTCATACGGTTTTAGTTTGCTCTCTTTTAGCATACCGATAAACGACCTGTCACTAAGCCAGTTTCAATTCAGCTTCAGTTCGGACCCGCGCTAGGCTGAAGCCGCTCGAACAATTCCACCAACTTGTCCACCAGGATCGGCGACGCTCCGACTTCTGCATGAGCGACGGTGAGCCACGTTTCGTAACCTCCAAGCTCATGCTGCCGCGGCGAGGGAAGGTAACCAAGCCCGCCATTTGCCAACCCGATGAAGAATGTGTCCTCGAACGGGCTGCGTTCCTGAATCTCAAAGCCAATTTCGACGAACACTTCGAAGGGCAATGCCCCGATGCCGAGGTCTCCGATTCCCAAGGTCTGCACAAACACGTCGGCTGTCTCCGGCCACTCGGCAGCGTCAATCGCGCGGCGGGCAAAGACAGCCCGCTGGGAAAAGTCGCGGTCCTCCAGATCTTTTGGCCCGGCGTTTTCCAGTAAGTGCTGCGCTGCTTTCAACTGCTCCGGAGTCGGCCGACGGCGCTTCAGTGTCACGGGTTCGGCTGCCGCATTCAGCTCAACCCAGTCGTGATATTTGATCTCCTGCTCCACCTTGACAACTTCCTGCGCTAGGTCATCGGCAACCTCGCGCATCTTTTCATAACGCTCGTATCGCTTGCGGCCGGGCGTGCCGTAGTTCGCGAAATCGTTGTTGTTCACGTCCGCGCTGGCGCCGTTGCTCATCATGCCGACGAATGGCGGATCCTGTCCCGGCTCGACCATCAGTTGCTGGAGGCGATCGGCAAACGCGCCGAAGTAATCCGCCGAAATGTGTCCCTGGCCCACACCGCCGATGTAGTGAAGCCAGTAGTTCGCCAGCAGCGCAATCGGCCGGCCTTCAGCCGACTCGACCGAGAGCACGGAGACCTTCGGATTGACCGGACCAGCGGGTCTGTCGAGCACATCCAGAAATCGTCCCGGGTTCGTGGCTGCCAGATCTTCCTTACCGTAAGGACTCGTCACGGTCTGGCCGTTTTTCAACAGCCAGCGACGGTTGAAGACATGCTGCGGAACTTCGCCCACGCCCCAGCCGATGCGCGCGGGTTCCAGATTCGTGATGGCGCGCTGCATGCCGTCGGCAATGCGGCGGATGACGAACTTCTGGTAGTCGTCGAGCGGCTCATCGAGTTCGAGATAGCTTGTACCGCGTAAACTCGGTGCGGAGTGCGTGTGAGTGCCTGCAATGAGGACGTTTTCCGGCGGCAGGCCGGAGGTCTGCTGGATGAGCTCCTTGGTTGGACCGTGGATCTCAGTGGGGAACTTGACGTTATCTATGAGGACGATGGCCAGCTTCGTTTCGCCGTCGTCGAGGACGAGGCAACGCGCGTGCAGTTCGTCGTGGATGTGCTCCGCGCCGCGTGGACTGAATCCGCCGATGAGGTCGGTTCCGAGAAACGGCGTGATGTTGCTCGTCGCGGCGCCGGCGCGAAAAGTTCCGGGCTTGTCAGGCTCCAGTGCGGCGGCATTTGCCACGAAGAGAAGTCCAGTTAGAAGTGCGAGAGCTGTTTTCATTTTGATCAATGGGCTAGTCTTCATTTCCGGATTTTTCCACCGCGTGCAGGATTTCCCCACCATCGTTGCGAAACTCGATTCGCAGCGAACGATCCTCGCGACTTTGCACATGCAGAAACCCGCCCGTCGGTTCGGCGTACTTGAAGGGTTGTTTGATACGGGCGTCAGGATCAGTGCTGCGGGGATCGCCGGGGGCGTGGCCGAGGATCGAGTTCTCGTCATTCAAGGCGCCGCAACCAAATTCCTCAACGCCGCTGGGATGGATGCTGTGGAACTGCCAGTGGCGGTCGCCGCAGACGGTGAAGAAGCCGCTGATGTTGTTTTCCTTCAGCCAGGCAAAGAAGGTGTTGGCCTCGTGCTGGAAGCCGCCAAGGTTGGCATGGCTGTCCTTTTTGCGGGCGCCGTCAGGGCCGACCATCGGCGTGGGTGAGATGAGAATCTTCCACTTGGCGTCGCTTTCGCGAAGGGTGCGCTGGAGCCATTCGCGCTGGGTTTTACCCCAGAGGGATTTGTCAGGACCATCGGGCATCTCGTTCGGCGAGCGGTGGTCGCGGCCCTCGGTCAGCCAGATTTGCAGATTCTTGCTGACGCGATGGGTGCGGTAGGTCGGCTTATCGCGGTCGCCAGCGGGGGCGATCGGAAGCTGCTCGCGGAAAAGGTCAATGCCGGTGCCAGCGGCGGGGAGTTTGGCCCCGGTGAGATCGGCGTCGTCAAAACGAAAATCGTGGTCGTCCTTGGACCAGAAAGCGGGCGTGCGACCAAAAAATTCAACGAGGCGCGGGAAACGAAATTGTTCGTGCCATTTTTTACGAAGATCGGGTAGCGCCGTGGCTGCTGGCTGGTCTTTCGTGCGAGGCCAGTCGTAGTAGACGATGTCCCCCGTACCGACAAAGAAATCCGGCTTCAACTCGTTCATCGCAGCAACTGTCTCTTATACACATCTCCGAGCCCACGAGACC
>OJCB01000252.1_pt1 | contig 22025 bp, 14 predicted proteins | sample 1591501 | NCBI WGS metagenome assembly OJCB01 (sample SAMN05416813, study PRJEB24817) | seawater metagenome | isolation source: Sea water | place: Canada:Atlantic | collected 2013-07 | reverse complement strand
GAGATCAGCCTCGGTCTCGTGGGCTCGGAGATGTGTATAAGAGACAGGTCTTTTCCTGGATTCGTTTCGTCGCTGCTGGGCATATCAGGTTCTTTCATCCGTCAGTAATTCTCGGGAAACTAAATATCAAACTGATCCTCCGATTGCGCAAACGTTCCTTCAACTTAGGCAAAGGTAGGAAAATCAGTGGTATTTATGCCAATAAATCCGATGTTTGTGCAATGGATAAATGGGCATGCAATATTGGATGGGGAGGTCGCATCGTCCGATTTCTCATTGGACTTTCCTGCCTTGGATGCGGGATTTACCTTCTACTTGTGCGAGACAGTGCCTTCTGGGGCACCGGACTTATAGCAGTTGGACTTTTCGTGTTGTTCGAAGCAATTCGCGGATGGTGTGCCCTCCGTTCGCTTGGAATCAACACTCCTCTCTAACATGAAGTCCGCCACTTGCATGATTCCCGTGCCTTGCCATTTTTTCTCAACCCGATGACACGCCCACTCCCTCTCTACCTGCTTTTATTGCTCCTGCTTCATTCCCCGCATTCGGTTTTTTCCCAGGGCGACATTTCCAAAATCGAAGTCGTCGATGGTCTCACTGTCAGTTCCGCGGTCAAACCGGGTCTCGTGGCGCACCCAATGATGGCCACGGTTGACGATACCGGTCGGCTTTTCGTCGCTGAAAGTTCAGGGGTAAATCTAAAACCGGAAGAATTGGAGAAAGATCCTCCTCATTCCATCCGCCTCCTGACAGATACTGATCAGGATGGAGTGTACGACAAGGCGACTACTTTCGTCGACAAATTGAATTTCCCACAGGGGGCTCTCTGGGTCTACGACTCACTCTATGTGATGTCTCCTCCCAGCCTCTGGCGTTTTCGTGACGACGACAACGACGGTGTTGCCGAGGTACGCGAGGAAATGGTGACCGGCTTTGAATACACAGGAAATGCTGCGGACGTGCACGGCCCTTTTCTGCATCCCAATGGAAGGCTATACTGGTGTCACGGCCGAAAAGGCCACAAGGTTGTCGATCCTGAAACAGGCAATCTCGTCAGTGAAGCAAAAGGGGCAAGAATCTGGTCCTGTGACATCAATGGCGGAGACGTTCAGGTATTCGCCGGCGGGGGCATGGACAACCCTGTTGAGGTGGATTTTACCGATGCCGGAGACATTGTTGGGTCGGTCAATCTTTTCTATGGCCGCCCTCGCGGAGACACCCTGGTTCACTGGCTCTATGGCGGTGCCTATCCCCGCTACGACCAGGAACTCGTTATCGAAGAATTTCCTAAAACCGGTGACCTGCTCAAAGAATTCCACAACTTCGGACACGTCGCCATTTCAGGTATGTGTCGCTACCGGAGCGGCACCCTGATTCCGGAATGGAGAGACCAATGGTTCACCGCTCACTTCAACACCTCGGAGATCACACGGACACGAACGCGACGGTCCGGAGCTTCCTACGCCGCACTGGAGACAGAAACCATTCTTCGAATGAATCAACCTGATGCTCACCTGACTGACGTTCTTGAAGATCGAAATGGTGATTTGTTAGTCATTGATACCGGGGGGTGGTTCCGAATCGGATGTCCCACTTCCCAGATCGCAAAACCGGACGTGGTTGGTGGAATATACCGGGTGAGTAGTGCCGGAAGAAAATCTCCCAGGGTCGAAAACCTTCCGTGGGCAACCTTAACTGCAGAGACCGTCTCCAGACACCTTGACGCCCGCCAGCCCTGGCTGCGGGAGAGATCAATGATTGAGCTCGCGATGCGGGGCCATCCCTCCATTCCTGAATTGCAGCGTATTCTGGAGTCGCCTGACTCCTCCTCTGCAGCGAGGTGCAATGCAGTGTGGACCCTTTCCCGAATGAAGTTTTCAGATTCCCCTGAACTGATTTTAAAGGCGCTGATGGATCCCGATTCCACCGTTCGAATCGCCGCATGCAACGCCATTGCAGTAACCCGTAGTTGGCAGACAATTGCCGCCAATGAGCCCAATGAAAGGGCCATCGAACTGGAAAGAAACCGCACCATTTCCGGGGCTCTTGTCAGTCTTGTTCGCACTGGTGAATCCGCACAAGCCGCGGCCGCGGCCGTTGCTCTCGGACGGATGGGCGATTCCAGTGTTGCCGGACCAATCCTCAATGCAGCTGGAAGAGCCGGCACCGACAGAGCGCTTCAACACGCCTTGATCTATGCACTCATAGAGCTCAATGATCCGGAGACGACCCGCTATTCTCATGAGTCCGAAAATCCCTTGCAGGTGGCTGCCGCTCTTCGCGCTCTTCAGGAGATGAAATCCACGAAACTGGAAGTTCTCGATGTTTTGCCGGCCTTAGAGTCTGAGAACGCTGCCTTGCGGACTACGGCCCTGGAGATCGCAAAACTTCATCCTGACTGGGATGCCGCGATCGCCAACCGGTTTCTGGAATGGCGAAGCGATTTAAGCGAGACCCGGCGAAATGCAGTTATTGATCTTGCACCAAATTTCCTTTCCGCGCCCCCCATGCTTTCTTTTCTTTCCTCACTGATGCTTTCGGAGAAAGCAGAGGAAAATGAGCTCGGATTCGATCTTGTCTCGAAGAGCAAGGGTCTCGAATTCCAACCCGAATGGGAAGACCGGTTTCGTGAATCTATCGCTGAGGGGGAAAAGGGACCGCATGCAAACGTAGCCCTCAATGCGATCATACAGTCCGGCACGAAACTCTTTGCCGACGATTTGAAGAAAATCGCCAATGATCCGAATGAACGGCTCATCTTTCGAATCAAAGCACTTCAAGCCATCTCCGGAACCAACGCTGTTCTCAGCGACGACATGTTTACCATGCTTGCGCAGGTGCTGAAAAACGAAGGGCTTTATTCGGTTCGCTCCCAGGCCATCGACATCCTTTCGACAGCTCGACTCACCAAGGAAAAACGAAATGAGCTCGCAAAGCTGACTGCAAAACTCGGTCCGCTCGAGCTCCCAAGAATTTTCGAAGTCTACCGGCGGATCGACAGCCCGGAACAGGCTGATTTCATCGCCGGCGGAATCGTCGCCTCCAACGGATTCCGCAATCTCGATTTCAATCGCGTCCGTCAGAAATTCATCACCTACCCCGAAGTTCTCGCGGCAAAAATCGCTCCGAAGATCGAAGAAATCATGAAGGAACGTTCGCAGCGGGCAGAGAAAATCAGCTCTCTCAATGAACAGCTCAGCAATGGGGACGTCGCCAGAGGGAAGGTCGTCTTCGAGAGCGGCAAAGGAACCTGTATCGTTTGTCACCAGATCGGTGAGACCGGTCGCGACATCGGCCCGAACCTTTCCACCATCGGTCGCATTCGTAAAGGCAGTGATCTTCTTGAGTCGATCATTTACCCTTCTGAATCTCTCGCCCGGGATTTTGAAACTTACGCAGTGGAGCTGAGTAACGGGAGTCCGGCTCTGACGGGAGTCATCCGTCGCGAATCAGCTCAGGGGATTGTTCTCGTGGACCTCGCCGGACAGTCCCACGAGATCTCTCGGAAGGATATCGCCAAGCTTACTTCCATTCCCATGTCTTTGATGCCTGCCGGGCTCGATCAGACTTTGAAGAATGAGGAACTGATTGATCTGGTGGCGTATCTTCTTTCCTTGAAATAATTGATAAAATCATTTCACCCGGAAGCCTTCTTTCTTTCCCGGTAAGCCCCCGGCGTAATTCCTACGGATTGCCGAAACTGTCGAGTGAAGGAACTCTGGTCTCCGTAACCGCAATCGAGCGCAATGAATCCAATACTCTCTTCGCTGCGCTCGAGCAGGTAGCAGGCCAACTCAATTCGCCGTCTCGTGATGTATTGCCCGGTCGTCAGATCAAAGAGTGCGCGGATACGTTGATCGAGTTGAAATCCGGAGAGCTCCGCTTTTTCAGCAAGATCGTCGAGGCGGAGAGTTTCATCCAAATGGCTCTCGATGTAATCCAGTACCGTCGCGACTGCCTCGAAGTCATGAGGAGCTTCGCTTCTCGATGAAATGTCACGGGAAATTCCCGAAACTCCGATCGTTTTTCCTTCCACATTTACGACAGGCTCTTTCCAGGTCAGACACCAGCCTTGATCGCCGTTGGGATGCAAATGAAGCTCCAACTGTCCTCGAATTGCCCGGCCTTCCCTGATGACTTCAAAGTCCTGCTCGGTAAAACTTTCTCCGAGATGTGCCGGGAAAACTTCGCGAGCGGTCCTGCCAATTAGCTCCCTTTTTTCTTTTTTTCCGCAGCGCTCAACGAGGGCCCGGTTTACCGAAACATACCGGCCCTCCCGATCCTTGATAAAAAAAACACAGTCCGGAACCGCATCAAAAATCTCGTCCGACATCCATGGGCGTCCCAATTCCTCCAGAAACTTCTGTTTGGCCTGCTCTTCACTCATCAGGTTTCACCTTAAGACAATCTGATCCTACCTACGAGGATGCGAGCCTTTCACATCCACATCATCTGCCACCCCTTTACTCCCACCCGGAACGAGCATTTCGAACTTCCGCAACTTCGGGTAAAGATGGCTTCGAAGATATCCGTTTCCAGGATTTGAGCGGGCAAAGTTTTGATGATAACTCTCGGCCGGATAGAATTCAGGAGCATCCGCAAGCGCCGTGAGAACATCACGACCGAATTTGCGCTCTTCATTCATTCTCCGAATGGATTCAATCGCAGCAAGTTTCTGCAAATCATTGTGAGCGAATATCACTGAGCGATACTGGCGTCCACGATCCGGTCCCTGCCGATTCAACTGGGTTGGATCGTGAAGTAAAAAAAAGACATCGAGCAATTCGTCGTAGGGAATCACTTCCGGATCGAAATGGACCTGTACAACTTCGGCATGATTCGTCCGTCCGCGACCGACGGTTTCGTAATTTGCCGTTTCCGCTCTTCCACCCATGTAACCCGACACGGCAGAGTAGACCCCGGCCGTCTGATGGAAAACTTCTTCCACACACCAGAAGCATCCTCCCCCGAAAGTCGCGACCTGCGCGCTTTCCGGTGCCGGCAATTGATCCGGATTCGTCGCCATCGGAACTCCCCGGTCACAAGCGGCGAAAAGGAGAAGCACTGCGGAAAAAAGAAGGACGTGCCGGAATCGATTCATGTGGAGAACGATCTTCGCATTCAGGATTGTTTCAAGCTCGCAAGCGGTGCAGGGCTCAAGCAGCTCTTTGCCGCCAGTTCTTTTCCAGCCAGAGCACGCAGGTAGCCCGGCACTTCCCTTTTCGCCACTTCGAGCGCTTTTACCATTCTCGCGGCCACTGTCGGAACCGTCCACACTTTGTCCTTTCTTGGAATCAGGTCCTTCCCCTTCGAATCCAGGAAACGTATTACCTGAAAATTCCACGCCGGCTCGCCGAAGCTCTTTAAAATCTCCGCATCTTTTCCCGGTCTATTGTTGTGAACCAGAACCGGCACAAACTCGTTTTCGATTGCCTCAACGATTTGAGGATTACTCAAGACTTCGCGGCCAAATTGCTGGCATCCCGCACAACCGGGAACTTCCTGAAAGAGAATCAGGACCGGCTTACCCGAATTTTCGGACTGACCGTAGGCAGGCTCCAGATCGCGCTGCCAACTTACCGCCCCCACCTCCACCGGAACTGGCTGCCCCTTACAACTGCTGATCACTAGAGCCAGGCCCAATATTCCCAATCCTTTTCCTGTGTTCATAATTCTTTGGACGCTTGACATTTTACCTGGCTTACGATTTATCGAAAGCTCTCGAAGCAGCGTCCGTCTAAACTAAACTCTTCCCGCCCTCTCTTTGAATCTATGCTCCTGAAAACCTCATTGCTGATTGTCGCAGCCTCTTCTCTCCTTGCCACCGAATCGTGGCAATCGCTTTTCTTCGACAATGTCCCGACAGGTCAGGTTGTGTTTTCAGATAGAGGTATCTTGATTGAAGTTAAAAATTCAGCGACCCCAATGGTTCAGAAACTGAATAATTCCCGGAAAATTACCCGGGTTGAAGTTATCGGAAAGATCTCAGGAAGCTTGAATATACCGAATGAAAAACTCTGGGCGGAAGGATTCGATGACGCCTTTTTGAGATTCGGCCTCATTGAAGCGGGAACAACAAGACTCACTCCTTTCCAACGCCTTTCGGCATCGAGCTGGGTCAAAGAAATAGACGGACTCTTCGCAAGCTCCGGCGGAATCTCCAAAATCCACTCCCTTCAACTGATGAACAGCGAATCCTGGATTGGAAAAGAAAGAGAGAATCCTGCGAACCCGCTCTTTCAGGAAACGATTTCGGCAGTTCCGGAAGCAGATGGATCCTTTCGGATGACAGCCGAATTTGACGTCCCGCTGGAAACGGTCGGAATTTGGATTTTAGCCGACGGCGATGACACCCACTCTTCCTTTGATGTGAAGATCGAAGAGATCAATCTGATTGCCGCTGACGATGAATAATCCCCTTGTGCAGTGATCTTCGGTCCCATTTGCCCCTCAAATTTTTCTTCGAAAACCTGTTGAAGCCGCCTTCAGTTTTTCGATAGTAAGCTTTCACTATGAAACGCATTGACCGGGAATTTTTCATTGGCCCAGTAACAGGGTTCCTTGCTGCGATTTTTTTAAATTCGTGTGAGCAGCCCAAGTTGGCGGTTCCAGAGGTGGAACCCGTGCAGGAATTGGTTGTCGAAGAGAAGAAACCGTCACTCCTCGATGAGGCACCTCTTCCGATGAGCGTCTTCCCTGTCGAACGTACCCTGATCAACCAGAAAGGTCAGGAACTACACGTAGCAATTATCGGTCGGGATGTTGACAGCATCATCATCATCCGCAAAAGCGATCGGAAAGAATACAGCCTCCCGATTGATATGCTGGGCGCAGATGATCAGAAATACTGCAAGAGGCTCCCCTACATCCGACCCAAAAAAACGAAACAAGCCAAAAAGGAGAAGGAGAAAGAAGATCCCTATGTTGCCAATAGAGAGAAAGATATCAAGAAGCTACAGGAAGAGCGACAGGACCTTGGCAGCAGCCTTGCCGGGGAAACAAATCAAATGACGGTCCGGAATAAATCTTCTAAAATCGAGAAACTTACCCAGGAGATCAATCGCCTTCAGACTCAGATCGATCAGCATCAGCGGAACTGATAGCATCTAAAAAGACAGGGCTTTCTATACGGGATTTCAATGAAGCTGCGTTATCACGCAAAAATGCCGTTCGACACCATGCAAAGACGCGGCTTATGATGGCCGCAACGCACTAAATCCGCTCCATTTTGAAGTGGGGCAGAAATTTTTAGAATCCACTTTTAACACTACGCACATCCATGGCAGCAACATTAAGCGAACAGGAGACCGAACTCGGCGCGTCCGATAAGGAAGTCATCGAGGAATTGAAAAACGCCTATGAGGCGATGAAGGAACAGCTCGACTTGGTGATTGTTGGGCAGGAGGAGGTTATTGAACAGCTTCTCGTAGCAGTTTTTTGTCGTTCCCACGCTTTGCTCGTCGGTGTCCCCGGACTCGCAAAGACCCTGCTTGTGTCCACTCTTTCTGAAGTACTCGACCTCAGCTTCAAGCGAATCCAGTTCACGCCCGATCTGATGCCGGCCGACATTACCGGCACCGAGGTTCTGGAGGAAGACATGAGCACTGGCAAACGTATCTTCAAATTCGTCAAAGGACCAGTGTTTGCCAACATGCTTCTCGCCGATGAGATCAACCGGACGCCTCCGAAAACACAGGCCGCCCTGCTCGAAGCCATGCAGGAACACCACGTCACCATTGGCGATGAAACATTTCCACTGCCGGATCCTTTCTTTGTTCTCGCCACCCAAAACCCCATCGAGCAGGAGGGAACCTATCCACTGCCCGAAGCGCAGCTCGACCGGTTTATGTTTAATATCCGGGTGAATTATCCAACTGCCTCCGAGGAGGAATCGATCATCAAACGGGTAACGGGAACTTACAAAGCTAAGATCGAGAAACAACTCGACGCCAAGGCGGTCACTCGTCTTCAGGAAGTCGTCCGACGCGTTCCTGTTGCTGACCATGTAGTCTCCTACGCCGCACAGATCGCCCGCGCCTCCAGACCCAAGGAGCCAGATGCTCCTGACTTTGTGAAAGAAATGGTCGCCTGGGGGGCCGGTCCGCGCGCCGGGATTTATCTGATCCTTGCAGCCAAAGCTCGCGCCATTCTCAAAGGTCGCTATCACGCTACGACTGAAGATGTCCGCGAAGTGGCTCATCCGGTTTTGCGTCACCGCGTTTTGACAACATTCAATGCGGAAGCAGCAGGCGTCACCAGCGACGAGATCGTCACCATGCTCGTCGACCAGTTCAAGCCTTCCAGCACCCTGGAAGTTTAAAGCGCCTTTTCTGTAGCATTCTCTGATGGCCGATCCGCAAACATCGCCTTCTTCCAGCTTCTCTGAGTTGCTGCCTCCCGAAGTGATCAATATGATTGGTCGCCTCGAGTTCATGGCAAGATCAACAAAGGAAGGCTCGATTTCGGGCCGGCACACCAGTCCTCACAAAGGCTTCTCCGTCGAGTTTGCCGAACACAGGCAGTACGTCGCGGGCGACGATTTACGCAACCTTGACTGGCGGGTCTACGGAAAAAGCGACCGCTATTACATCAAGCAGTATATCGAAGAGACCAACATGCGGGCGACGATTCTCATCGATGCGTCCGGATCCATGGCCTACACCGGAGACGAAGCCAGCGCTCTCGGGCAACACGAGCGACTCTCCAAATTCGAATATGCGAGACATCTCTCTGCTGCGTTGACTTACCTGCTAATCCGTCAACAGGACGCCGTTGGACTCGTTACTTTTGCAGATGGGATCAAGAAATACCTGAGACCGACTGCCAAACCGAGTCAGGTCCGGAAGATCCTCGAAGAGCTATCCGCCACCTCACCGACCGAAGACACCCGTTGTGCCGAAACCTTTCACGAAATTGCCGAACGCATTCCTTCGCGGGGACTGGTCATCATCATCAGCGATTTGTTTGACGATGCCGAGGCGATCAAAAAAGCGCTGCACCACTTTCGCTACAAAAACCACGAACTCGTTCTTTTCCATCTTATGGCGGAAGAAGAACTGACTTTCCCTTTCAAAAAGTTCGACGACTTCCGCTGTCTCGAAGTCGATAATCGTCGTCTCAACATTGATCCGGCCACTATTCGCGCTTCGTATCTGGAACGTGTCCGGGCTCATCTGAAATCGATCGAACTCGCCTGCGGGCAAATGGAAGCAGACTACGTTCCCGTGAACACAAAAACGTCCGTGCCCGAAGCATTGTTCTCTTATTTTTCAGCCCGTCGGGGAAAAGGATAAAGAAAATCCTTTCTCTTTTCCAACCCTTCACCTCGCTCATTCACAACAAGTGCTCTTTCTTAATACAGCTCTGGCAATCGGAACGCTCGGGATTCTCATTCCGATCATTATCCATTTGTTGAATCGCCGCTCGAGCAGAGTTGTCGACTGGGGTGCCATGAGTTTCCTGCTCGAATCTCTCGCAATCCGGAACCGGCGGATTCAATTGGAAGAGGCGCTTCTAATGGCTACCCGCTGTCTACTTGTCGGACTGCTGGCATTGGCAATTGCCCGCCCCTTTATACCACCCGGATCCACCATTCCCTGGATTGTAATCCTTCCTCTGCTTCTTATTGCCGTAGTGGGAATTGGAGTTGCCGTCGTTCTCCACAACGAACCGAAGTGGCGGTTCTGGATTGGCCTTTTTTCCATTTTGATCCTGCTGAGTTGTGTGGGCCTCGTCGTATTTGAGAAACACCTTAATCTTTCACGCTTCACTCCCGGAGCGAGACAAGACATCGCCCTGATCATCGACGGCTCCACTTCGATGATGATGAAAACCGACGGGTTCTCAAACTTTGATCGCGCCGTCGAAGAAGCTCGAACCATCGTAAAACGGGCTCCGCGCGGCCACTCGTTCAGCCTCATTCTGGGCGGACCTTCTCCCAGTGGAAAAGTGCTCGATCCAACCACCGACCGCGCCGAACTCGAAGCCGCCCTCGATGACCTGACACCGCTCGATGGCCCCATGGCGACCTACCACGCCCTGACCCTTGCTTCTCTCAGCCTGGCCCGCGGCGACAATCCAGCCAAGCAGATCATTCTGATTACAGACGAACAAAACGTCGGATGGGAAACCGGCAAAACCGGACGATGGAATTTTCTCCGGGATGCTTTCAAAAATCTCCCTTCGGAACCGCAGATCATGCTGCGTAAGATGCCGCTTCCTGATTTTGTTAGAAATCTTGCGGTGACGAATGTGTCTCTTTCGCGCGATATTGTCGGAGTTGATCGACCCGTGGAAGTCACGGTCACTGTGGAAAACACCGGGAACGAAGCGGTCACTCCCGGCGCCCTCGTTTTCACGGTCGACGACGGTCGCAACTACCGGGACCAAACTTTGAGTCAGTTGCAACCGGGCGAGCAGCAGACAGTCCGCTTTGTCCACCAGTTCTCCGAAGCTGGCGCTCATGGATTTTCTGTCACTCTCGAAGTCGGTGATGACATTCTCGAAGACAACACCGGACACTCTGCGCTAAATGTCGCCGACGGCCTCAGGGTCCTTATTGTTGACGGAAAGCCATCGAATCGATTCTTTGATCGTGCATCCACTTTTGCAGCAATTGCTCTTGCTCCATCAGCCCTGACACTTGATCCAACAGCTCAGGCCAACGGCCCTTCTGTCAGCGATGAAGCCGCGGATGATTTTGAAATGAATTACGATCCGACTCTGGATCCAATTCGATTCCTCGTCGATCCCCAGGTCGTCGCTGCCCCGGACATTGGTACGATTCCCAACTTCAGCGATTATGACGTCGTTCTTTTGACGGACGTTCCAAGGCTCCCCAAAGAGTCCGCCGACAAAATTGCTGAATTCGTCAAGAACGGCGGTGGTCTCATGATCGCAGCCGGGCAAAGATCACAGGCGGAATTTTACAATGACTGGCTCATTGATGCCGACACCCCTCTCCTGCCAACACGCCTTGCCGAGTCCGTGCGCCTGAGTGAAGGAGATGAAGTCTTCAATCCTTCTCCACGGACTCTGACTCACCCCGCCCTTAGCAAAATCGCCGACAGCTCGAAGAGCGATTTCACAGGAACGCTGATCTCCAGCTACCGGCCTCAAGTCGTTCCCGAAAATCTCTCTACGGAAACTTCGGTTGGCGCCAGACTCAACAACGGGGATATCCTCCTCAGTTCCCGCAAAGTCGGTAACGGCAATGTTGTCCTCTTAGGGACTTCACTGGACACTTCCTCAGGCAATCTCGTCACCCGCCAGTCCTTTCTTCCACTGATCCACGAACTGGTCTACTACCTGGCTGATCCGGCCGCTTACGACCTCAATCTCGATCCCGGCTGGGAAGTCAGCATTGGCCTCACCACAAAGGGAGGACAGGGAATCGGAACCGGCCTGACCGGTCGCTATTTCACCAGTCACAATGCAAAGGCTCCGACTATCACACGACAGGACGAAACGATTCAGTTCAACTGGATTGGCGGAACTCCGGGACCGGGAATTCCCAATGATAATTTCCGCGTCGAGTGGACAGGGAAGATGCAGGTTCCCCGGAAGGGTCGCTACACCTTTACCGCCGATATCGATGACTATCTCGAAGTATGGCTGGATGGAAAACGAATCGCATCCTTCGACTCCGTAAAGGGATCTCGAAAGGCTCAAGCGAATCTGGAAGCCGGCCGCTGGTATGACTTCAAAGCCATCTATCGTGAAAACAGCGGCGACGCCCGTGCCATTCTTTTCTGGGAATGCGAACACTTCGGCCGACAGGTAATTCCCCCGCAGAGTTTCCGGATTTTCTCCGAGTCTGATAAAAAGATCAAGACAGGACGGGATTCCGCTCTTGCTGAATTCGCCGTGATCGGACCGGACAATAAACCGAGAACAGCTCAGCTCAGTTCCACCGGTCGTGGTTCGGTTCTCAGTCTCAAAGGGGACATCGCAACCGGCCTCTACAAACTTCAGGTCCCGGAGGATCAAACTCTCTACTTCGCGGATTTCCTGAAAAAGGATTCCCTTGAGATTCCTTTCACTGTGAAACGGGATCCTGCGGAAAGCCATCTCACGAAACTTACCGAAGCGGACTACGCCTTCCTCGCCAATTTCGTCACCCTGGCCGAGCCACAAACTCTTGAAGAACTGATCGCTTTCTTAAACGGCAATCAGTTCGGACAGGAACTTTGGAAGTATCTGGCTATCGGAGCTTTCCTTTTCCTGCTTGTCGAGATCGCTCTCTCACGCTGGATCTCGCGCAGCCGCCGCATGGGCGAAGACATTAAAATTCAGTTTGAAGCCAAAGACGCGCCCGGATCCGGATTCCAGGAACAACTCGCGAAAATGGGCAAGACTTGAACCGGGAACCGTAATTTGATTTGAACCCAGAAGATTTCAGTCGGGAAGATTTGATGCAGAACGCAGGACCATTCGTCCTCGCCGGAGGGCTCGTGCTTGCTCTGTGGATCTGGTATGCATCTGTCAAAGGCCGACAAAAGTGGAGCTCTGCTGAGTGGCCTTTACGCATCATTGGTTTTCTCGCCGCCACCTTCGGATTCTGGTGCACTTTTCAGCTTCTCGGAAAATTCTTTTCCCTGGCAACTTCCTGGCCCTTGCTCGGCATCGCCATCGCAGGCGGTCTTGCAGCGGAGATCATTCTCTGGCTTTATGAATTTGAGAAATCAATCGTCAGTCTGAAACGTGGCCGCCTTCTTCTCGGGCTTCGCCTCGCTGTTCTGGTCACTTTACTTCTGATCCTGATCCAGCCAGTCCGTTCTTTTCTCGAGGAGCGGGAGATTAATCGTGAGGTCGCTATCCTCGTTGATGACTCCGAGTCCATGCACCTCGCTGATCAGCGTCTTTCAACACCCGAAGTGCTCGACCGTGCCCAACTCTTCGATGTCGAATCCGCACGGAATCGACCGAACCTGAGCCGTGCCAGCATCCTCGCCAACGATATTTCGGAGAAGATCCGGTCCGAAGTGGAGGGGATTTCTTCGGCTCCAAACCTAACTTCCGGACTTGAGAACCGGGCTTCACGGCTTCCTGAATTTTTCGAGGAAACTCTTTCGCTCAATACAAAACTCACTCAACTCTTTGAGTCGATCCTGAAATCCACCTTACCCGGCGATGTCAAAAACAAGACCAACGAGCCACTGCGTAAAACCCGTGACGGAGTTGCTCGGGCTCTCCCTTTGGCGAAAACCGCCGCTGAAGCCGGAAATGGAGAAGAAACCGTTAAGCAACTAAACGCAGCCCTGGCTGAAGTCGACGGCATCGTTCAAGTGCTTCCTTCCCTGACTCTCGATGCTGACAATGCATTCTTCAAAAGCTTGAATGATGACGATAAGGAAGCAATCACCGCGGCAGCATCAAGGCCACGCGACGAAGTGGTTCGTCAAATTCTCTCAGGAGCTCGAAAAGTGAAGACCGAAGAGGGTGAAATCGATCAGCCGACTCTCCTGGATCGATTGAAGGAAAACTACAACGTCCGGATGTATCGCTTTGCCCGGGACGTCGAAGATCTTACCGAGAGCGAGCAGGAAGATCCGCCATCCCTGGAAGAAGGCCAAAGAGATCCATCGCTCGCACAGACTGATTTGAGCGGAGCCCTTGAGCACGTTCTTGAAAATTCTTCGCCGGAATCTCTCGCTGGAGTTCTCATTCTCTCGGACGGGCGCCACAATACCGCCGCACTCCCGGAAGACAGTCTTCGCCAGCTCGCCGTCCAGAGCTCCCCGCTCTCAGCCATCCCTATCGGTGGAAATCTCGGGCCAATCGATATTTCATTTCTCAGTCTCAATGCGCCCGAATCGATCTACCTCGATGACCGGGTTGTCATTAAAGCTGAAGCCAAACTGGATGGTTTGCTGGGCAAAGAAATGAAAGTGGAGTTGCTCTCAGACGGCGAAGTCGTGGAAGAACAGTCAATCAAAGTAAGCGACGTAAATTTCCGAACTGAAGTTCGATTTGTTCATACCCCCGAAGCCAAGGGAATTCACAACTACCAGATTCGAATCGCCCCGGACGAACGTGAGATTTTCAAGAACAACAATTCCTGGGATTTTAAAGTCGCAGTGACGGACGATCGGACAAACGTGCTCCTGGTAGACAATTTTCCCCGGTGGGAATTTCGCTATCTGCGTAACCTCTTCTACGGCCGCGACAAGTCGGTTCATCTTCAGTATGTCTTGCTGAATCCAGACAGCATCGATCGCGTCCGCCAACCAGATCAAGTTTTTGCCAGCGCATCCAGAAAGTTCGGCGATGCGGAAGCGACCGATCTCCCGGAGACGCCAGAGGATTGGCAGAATTTCGATGTCATAATTCTGGGAGACATTCCCCCTTCATCGATTTCGACGCGGGAGTGGATGGCCATTGAAGAAGCGGTCACGAAACGCGGGGCATTGCTCGTCTGCATCTCCGGTCAGCGATTCATGCCACACGGTCATCACAATGATTCACTCACCAGGATGCTGCCAATTACCTATCCTCCCGGTGGCGCAGCCAAATTTGAGAGTCCCGAAAATGCCTACAAAATCGAACTGACCACAACGGGCCGCGGACACCCGGTCACTTCTCAATCAACCAGCCGGGCGCTGAACACGGAACGATGGGGATCTTTCCCTCCGCTTCGTTGGCGCTATAAAGCCGAAGGCGTCAAAGAAGGAGCTGAAGTTCTCGCCTATGCGCTCCCTTCAGGGGATCGCGGTCCAGCATTGAATGTCGCCACAGACGGCTCGCCAGGAGCAGTCGAGGCCGCCATTGAAAGACTGGCCAACCAAAAAGATTTCGAAGCGGAGAATGCCTTGATCACCACGATGCGCGCGGGTCTTGGCAAAGTGCTCATGATGAATTTTGACCGAACCTGGCGATTCCGCTACGGAGTGGGTGACACCTACCATCACCGCTTCTGGGGTCAGGTCACCCGATGGGGTGCGGGAGCCAATCTGCGCTCTGGAAACGAGATGACCCGTCTGGGAACCGATCGTCTCAGCTACACTCCGAGCGATCCAATCTTGATTACTGCAAAAGTTCTCGATACCGAACGCCGCCCTGTCATTGACTCCGAAGTTTTCGCATCTGTCTACAAAGACGAAAATCGAATCACCCGTCAAAAGCTGAGCTACCGCTCCGATTCTTCCGGAATTTACGAAACAACCGTCAACGGCCTGACCGAAGAAGGCGAATACACCATCAAACTTGAAGGCGATCCGGTCGAGAAATCGATTTCAGCAAACCCTGAGGGTCCGGAAGAAATCTCAACAGAGCTTCTTGTAGTGAACACTCGCAATCCCATAGAGCTCGCAGAGCTCACCGCAGATCGTGATTTTTTGAATCGTGCCACCCGTGTAACCAATGGTAAACTTACCGAGTTATGGGATCTCGATTCACTGGTTTCCTCTTTCGGTCCGCCGAGGGAAATTCTCAAAGAAAGGCGCAATGTCACCCTGTGGGACAAGTGGCCGTTTCTTGTCGCTTTCCTCGGACTGCTAACCACCGAATGGATCGTGCGGAGACGCAGCGGTCTCGTTTAACCCCCCTGATTCCGTCAATCCCAACCCCACGTTGAAATGAGCACATTCGAAGCAACCTTCAGCCAACTACCGCAAGCGATTCTCGACAAACTTCAGTCGATGATCCGGCGGGTCCGGCGTTTACTTTTTATCCGTGGTTTCTTTGCGACGCTGGCAGTGGCCCTGTGTTGTGTGCTCGCTATCATGGCGATCGACGCGACGATCACGATTTTTTCTGGAATAGTTCGCTGGATTCTATCCCTGACAGGACTCGCCATCACTCTGGTTGCCGGATGGTGGTTTCTGGTTCGTCCACTTTCGCGAAAGATCACCCTGACCCACATTGCAAGAATTCTGGAAATTCGTCACCCTGAATTGCAGGAACGAATTTCGACGGCAGTGGAATTGATGTCCAGCGACGACCCTAATTCGATCAAGGGCTCGGAAGAATTGATTGAGGCCGTGGTCGACTCCGCAGTGGTGGACGTGGAATCAGTGGATCCTAAAACAGAATTCAAACCGGCACGGGCCAATCGATTCATCACCGCAACAGGGATTTGTGTCGCCTTAATTGCAATCCTTCTGGCGATCTGGCCCAATCAGGCGTGGACACTATTAACGAGAGCGGTGGCTCCCTTTCTCGACATTGGAAATGCCTATGCCGAGACGATGACGATCGAACCGGGAGATATCCGCATTGCAAAAGGAGATCCGGTTACGATTTCCATGACAATCGAAGCCAAGCGCCTCAATCGTGCAGAAGTCCGAAGAAGAATGCCTGACGGCACCGAATCAGTCGAACGAATGACCTTGATGGGTGAAGACGAGGATGGGAAAAAACGATTCTCTCTAACCTTCCCCAGCGTGGAGGAAAGTTTCGAATACCGTGTCCGGGCCGGGTCAGCCGTCAGCGAATTTTATGAAGTCGAAGCTGTTCCCCCACCAAGCGTGGACCAGTTGACGATTCGCTATGACTACCCGGAATACACCGGGCTGGATTCCACCGAGGCAATCACGGAAACAGGAGAAATTCGGGCACTCGCGAACACTTCAGTGACGGTTACCGCCTTGCTCAATAAACCCATCTGGACTGCAAAACTTCTCCACAACGAAAACCGCGAAATCGGAGAACCAGTGACCGAAGGCAATCAGATTTCGTGGACGTTTCCGCTCAAACCCGGAATGAATGGGACCTGGATGCTCGATATCAAAGATGCCGATGGATTCAGAAACGAATCGAGCGCTTATCCGATTCAAGCTCTTCCGGACAAGGCACCGAATATTGTCATTAGTAATCCGATCGCTCGCGAACTGCGATTGAAACCAACGGAGGTGCTACCCATTTCCTACGGCGTCTCTGAAGACTTCGGATTTTCCGCAGTCGACATGCTGGTGACCCCGGCTAGTGAAAGCAACCCTCGCGAAATCTCTTCGGTCATCCCCCTTCGCGGAAACGCACCGAATCAATGGAATGGCGAAGCGACATTAAAAATCGCCTCACTGAACCTTCCGCAAAATGAGAGCCGGTTAAAGGTTCTCTTGCGGGCACGGGACAACAGACCACAGGATTTCAACGGACCCGGCGAAGGTCTCAGCGAAGTAATTACGATCATTCTCGACAAAAATGCCCAGTCACTGGCGAAGCAGGCAATTGACAGTCAAAAGAAAGAGCTTGAGCAAGCCATCCGGGAGACCAAACAGGACCTCGAAAGAGCGAAAGAAGAACTGAAATCGACCGAACGCGAGCTTCAGAAAGAGAAGGAAGGTTTCTCCGAACGTTCGAAGCAGGAGCTGGAGCAGTTCAAAGAGAAATCGGAGGCCGCTCAAGAGAAGTTGCAGGCGGTCGCAGAAAAACTCGAAAACTCAGTTTTCAATGAACAGGCGGAAGCACTTGCAGACATTGCGAAGACAGAGATTCCGAAAGCCCAGGAAGCGGCCGATATGATCCCGGTGTTGGACGAGAAAAAAGAGCGGGTCGCCGAAGCCCAGGAAGCACGCAAGAATATCGAGGAAGCACTCGAGGACCTGAAGAAGGTCGAAGAATCTATCCGCGATTCCGAAGATGAGATCAAGGCATTGACCGAGTTGAATGACCTTGCCAACAAGCAGCAGCAACTTGCCAGTGAAGCTGCCCGGAAAGCAGAGGAAACAGCAGCAAAACAGCAGCAGTTGGCCGATTCTCAGGATCCAAATCAGCAGAAGCAATTTGAGCGCCAACAGCAACAGGAGATGAGCCAGTTCCAGGCCAAACAGGAGCAGGTTCAAAAAGAGCTTGGTGAAATGCTGAAAGACAATGCCGCCGCGCTCGAAGAAGTTTTAAAAGAGCAGGAAGGTATTGCTGAGGAACTGGCAGCGAAGGCAGAGGCGCTGGCAAAAGATCAGGAGAATCTCGGCGAAATATCCAAGGAAAGCCTCGATGAGAAAAGTGAAGGCCAAGTTGCATTGACTGAGGAGTTGCTGAATCAACTCCAGAAGCAGCAGGAGAAAATCGCTGAAGAAACGCAAGCAGCAACAGAGTCGGCGAAAGCTCAGAGCCCCGAGAAACAAGCTCCTGAATCTCTTACTGAAGCGGCCAAGGATACTCAATCTGCATCCGAGGAACTGAAGGCGGAAAAATTAACCGATGCTGCGGAAGCCGCCAAAGAAGCAGGCGAGTCTCTCGCCGAAGCTGCGCAGGAAAGTGCGGCTGCCGAGAAAGCCCAAGCTCAACAGAACCCTGCAGAGACTGATCCTGCCCAGGGAGAGAATCCCGCAGAAGGCGAGCCCGGTGCACCGGAGCCAGGAGAACCTGAAAACGGGGAAGCGCTCGCTGATGCCGGCAAACCTGAAGCTCCTGCCGATTCCGAAGGAAAACCGGAAGCTCCCGGCGAAGCTCCTTCCGAAGGTTCCGCTGAACCCGAAGCAGCCGGAGAGGAAGGCGAAGCGGGTGAAATGGCTCAGTCGAATGAACAGGGAGAAGAGGGCGAATCCCCCGAAGGCTCAGATCCGGCCCAGGGTGAAGCTCCTCAACTGAGCGAAACTCTCGCTGACCTCGCGGAACGTCAGGAATCGCTGGCCACTCAAATTGCGTCGATCGAGGCCGGTAATCTTCAGGAAGCTCTCGCTGTGATGGAAGAACAACTCGCTCAAGAGTCTGAAAACCTTCAGGCGGAAGCCGAGGCCTTTGAAGAAACTTTGGAAAATCTTCAACAGAACAGCGCCAAGGCAAAAGCCGATTCCGCTCAGCGTTCACTCGATCAGGGGGAGCGCAAAGCACAAAGCGCGAGCAATCAACTCTCTCAAGCGCAGAAGCAACAGAGTGCCGCCGAAGCCGCCAAGCAGGTGGAACCCGGACAGACTGCGAAGCCCGCTCAGGATTCCATGCGGAGAGCCGGTTCGGAACAGAAGCAGGCACAGACCAATTTCGAGCAGGCCGCCAAATCTCTTGCTCAAACAGCCGAGGCGATTGGGAAGACGCTGGAAGGTCTTGAGCCTTCGGATGCTGATCAGGAAATGGTGAAAAGCGAAGACCTTGCTCAGAGCTTTGAAGAAGTCACTGAATCCGCCCAATCGGAGAGCGCCGAAGAAGCTGCATCCGAATCACAGGAGGCCGCCGACTCTCTGCAGGAGCTGGCTCAAGCAGCCATGAAGCAAATGGGCAACATGACTCCAGGCGATCAAGGCGAACAGAATCAAGGTGAGCCTTCTGATCAGCAACAACAACAGCAGCAGGCCAACGCTGAGAATCCCTCAACGGATCTCAATGAGACCGGGCAGAAAACTGCTGATGCCAACGGAGCTGGAATTCCCCCTGAATTGCAGAAGCTGGGAATCAGTATTGAAGACTGGACCCGGTTCAAAGGAGCTCTTTCCAGTGGCAGCGCCACCTCCATTGAAACAGACTTGCCGGCTGAGTATCGGGAACTGGTCGGACGCTACTTTCAAGTCATCGCTAAAGAAGCCGGCAAGAACGAATAGAGATCGAGATATGAAGCTTAAATTTTTCCAACTGCTCCTTCTCCTTGGTCTTACCACTGCGGCAAATGCCCAGTCCCTTTCCAATGCGGTGTTTCAAAAGCATCGTGACAATGCGGAAGCTGCGGTTCAGCGTTCGCTGAGCTATCTCTCCACCAATCAGTCGGAAGAAGGAACATTTAATGATTCCTACGGTCGATCCGTCGGTGTCGTTTCTCTGGTTGGAATGGCCTATCTCTCAGCCGGGCACTCTCCAGGCTACGGGGAATACTCAGAGAACATTGATCGATGCATCGCCTATGTCCTCGGCAGTCAGCGGAGCAATGGTCTTCTGGATAAAGGAGACTCCGGACACGGACTGATGTATGCCCACAACATCGCAACGCTCTTTCTTTCCGAATGTAGCGGGATGGTTGCACCGGAGGTGCAGGAGAATCTTGAAAAGACACTCGCCAAAGCGACCAAGCTGATCCTCGCCGCCCAGGCAGTGCCGAAGAACCAAAGCCATAAAGGAGGCTGGCGCTACAAGCCTGAATCGAGCGACTCAGACCTGTCCTGCAGCGGTTGGGCTCTGATGGCTCTGCGCTCCGCAAAATTGAACGGCGCACCGGTTCCTGACGAAGCGATCAAGCTGGCAGTTGAATATGTGCTTCGGAATCACGACAAGGAGCAGGGCCGCTTCGGATACACGGATCCCTGGGGACATTCAGAAACACTGACAGGCTGCGGATTGCTTTGTCTCGAACTGAGCGGTTTTCACGGAACGGCTTCCACTTTTAAATCCGGCGATTACGTTTTACAAAACCGTCAGAGGATCGTTAACAATGCACATGAATATTACGCCAACTACTACAATGCTCAGGCAATGTTTCAGCTAGGCGGTCGTTATTGGGAACAGTATGCGGACTGGATGTATTCCGAATACATTCCCAAACAACAATCCAACGGCGCATGGTCCAATGGGCGCAACGGTGGAACTTATGGAACTGCCATGATGGTTCTCTCTTTTACGGTTCCCTATCGCCAGCTTCCCATTTATCAGCGGGACGAAACCGTTGACGAGGATCAGTGAGCCCGCAGACTGTAGATGGAAATTGATTTCCAGTATCTTGGCCGTGTCGAATACGAAGAAGGACTGCGCCTTCAAAACGAACTGGTCGACAAACGGTATGCAGGTGAAATTCCTGACACCGTTCTCTTTCTCGAGCACGAGCCTGTCTACACGATCGGTCGAACCCGGGATCGCTCAAGCCTGGGAAACCTTGCCTCCCTCCCCCATCCGGTAGTGGAGATCAACCGGGGCGGACAGGCAACCTATCACGGCCCCGGGCAAATGGTGGGCTATCTCATCCTTGATCTCCACGCCTACGGAAAAGACCTTCATACTTACCTGCGTTGCATCGAATCATTCCTGATCGACTTCTGTCAGACACATGGAGTGGAAACAGAAAGAAGAGATGGACTCACCGGAGTTTGGATCGAAAACCGCAAATTGGCTTCCATCGGGGTCGGCGTTCGAAAATGGATAACAATGCACGGATTTGGCCTGAATCTTGCAAAGGACCTTTCAGGATACGAATCCATTACTCCCTGTGGAATTTCAGGGGTCGAAATGAGCTCGCTCGAAAAGGAAGCGAATACGGAAATAACAGTTGCGGAATCGACCTTGAAGATGGAACAGCTTATACGAAATGCTCTAGCCGATTTGCATCAGGAAACTGTCGTCAAGTAGTCGACCACTTGACCTGCTACCGGCAATTCATCATTTTTTCTTTTCGACCGCCGCCGCGGGCACCCTGATTGAGGGACACTATGGTTATCGTTGCCATCAACACCAAAGAGCCGTCTCAGTCGACTTTCATCGAAGTCGACGAGGGACAGCGTGTCCGGATTGGAAGAAAACCGGATTTAGACTCAGAGGATACCCCCCTGAAGGTCACCTGGAATGACCGTCTCGTCAGCCGGAACCATTGTACGGCTGTTCGCGACGGCAAAAATTTGGTGATCAAACGTCTGCGGGCACTCGAAGGACACAGTAAACCAAACGCCCTGTTTTCGAATGCTATTCCGGAAGAGAGAGAGCTACTCCCTGAGCCGATCAATCTTTCGCCTGGCGAAGCAATCGCAATAGGCACCCAGGGATTTACTGCTATTCACTGGCTTGAGTTTGAAGAAGAGATTGAGGCCATCGCCGAGAAATGCCGGCAAGCTCTGGATGAGGAGAAGTCCACTTATCAGTCATCAGAACTCGGACAACAGGATTACGACGAAGTGGCACAACTGGATGAATACAGTCTCCGCCTTCAACTGAAATTGATTCAACAGGAACTGCCCGAAAAAGTTCTGAGCGGCTGGACGAACCAGGAAGATCTCTTCACCCGGGCCTCAGACTTTCTCGAGAAAGCACTCCCGGGACAAAAAGGAGTCACTGCAGCATTTCTCGCGATTGGAAAGTCAGGCCAGCAGACCGATTTCACTCTTCTAAATCCTGATCCTCTCGCCAGCTGTCTCTTATACACATCTCCGAGCCCACGAGACCGAGGCTGATCTCGT
>OJCB01000250.1_pt1 | contig 22162 bp, 12 predicted proteins | sample 1591501 | NCBI WGS metagenome assembly OJCB01 (sample SAMN05416813, study PRJEB24817) | seawater metagenome | isolation source: Sea water | place: Canada:Atlantic | collected 2013-07 | reverse complement strand
AGATCAGCCTCGGTCTCGTGGGCTCGGAGATGTGTATAAGAGACAGGAGTTGATCGGCAACAACCGGCTTACGACCTATGCCTATACTTTCTGGCTAAAAGATGCACTGCGCGAAAATATGCCCTACGACGAATTTGTTCGGGAAATGATCACCGCGCGTGGATTCATCTGGGAGAATGGAGCTTCCGGATATTACCATCGCGACCGCGGCATGCCGCTCGACAACATGTCGAACACGATTCGCATTTTCCTCGGGACACGATTGGAGTGTGCTCAGTGTCACGATCATCCTTTCGATCGTTGGACGCAGATGGACTACTATGAAATGGCAGCCTTCAGTTACGCGATGGATGCCCGACTCTATGCGCCTGAGGGAAGAAAAGCGGTGGCAGCGTTTCAGCAGGAATTTTATGCTGAGGCAAAAGAGAAAGCACCGGAAGGAAGGATCAAGCCGGGGAGTCCGGACTATCTCCGTTACCGGGCGATCAATCAGGCGAACGCTGATCTTTTCGCCTTCATGAAGTTTATTTTAACGCGGGAAACTCCAGACGATCTGAAGTTGCCGCACGACTACCAATACAGTGATGCGAAGCCCGAGGATGTGGTCGCCCCGGCGACCATGTTTGGTGGAGATATCAAGGCGGACTCTGTCGAAAATCTGGTAGATGCCTATGCGGACTGGATGACTTCACCGGAGAATCCCCGGTTTGCCCGCGTCATTGCCAACCGTCTCTGGAAAAGAGCAATGGGGCGGGGACTGGCCGAGCCGGTCGATGAATTCATGGACTCCACCGCGGTTTCGAATCCGGAGCTGTTGGATTATCTGACGGAGAGAATGAAAGAGCTCGATTTCGATATGCGCGCCTTGCAAGGGGAGATCTACAACACCCGGGCCTACCAGCGGGAGATGTGGACGGAGGATGTTCCCTACGGAGTGCCTTTTCACTTTCCGGGCCCGGTTCTGCGGCGGCTCTCGGCAGGGCAACTCTGGGATTCCATGGTGACCCTGGCGATTCCGAATCCGGATTTCTTTATGCCGCAAATCAATATTCGTCTCGGGCAGGTGGATCGCCTTCGGCAAATTCACACCAGTTTAACGAGCCGGAATGAAGAGGAAATTGTCGAAATGGTCAGCGATTTTGCGGAGCATTACACGGACAATTATATGAAGGTTCAGGATCTGATGGCCGCCCACAAAAAAGCGATGGCGGACGGGGAAGATGAGGAGGCAATCAGGCTTGGCAAAGAGTTGAATGCGATCCGGGGAAAAGAGCGAAACTACATTCACAACATGGCTCACGGTGATCGGGTCAATGGAGGCGATGCCAGATCGATCTATAAGAATTTCGGAATCGGAACCGAAAAACTACCTCTGAATAAAATTGCGAAGACTCAGCCGCGACCGAAGTCACGCCCCGGCACAGATCAGGAATTCAATAAATGGCGGGAGGCGTCGAAGGGTTTCATGCGGACATCTGAGTTGCCGTTCCCTGCGCCACGGGGTCATTTTCTCCGGGAGTTCGGTCAGTCAGATCGCGAAGCCATTGAGAATTCCTCGAACTCGGCTTCGGTCCCGCAGGCCTTGAGTCTTTTGAACGGACCTTTTGCAGAGGCTTTGTCGAATCCCAACTCGGTGCTGCAGTTGAGCCTTGCCGGCGCGGAATCCCTGGATGAAAAATTGAATACACTTTTCCTGGCGGTGCTTAGTCGAAAACCCACCGGGGCTGAGAGAGCATTGTTTTCATCGGAACTGGAAAAGAATGGCGGGCGCGCTTTTGAGACTATCCTTTGGGTACTGCTGAACAGCCAGCAATTCCGGTTTCTGAATTAGAGACCCGCAAAAAATAAAAGGGACGGAAGAAAAAATCTCCCGGCCCTTTTTCAGAACAAACTGAGGGAACGCTTCCTGCTTACAGAATTCCTTCTTTTTCTTTACCTTTGGGGTCACGAACATTTCCCCCGGTTTTCTCAGGTTGAGCTTTTTTGGGCTCCTTTGGAAGCAGCACTTCAAGATCTTCCAGCTTCATTTCTTTCAGGTAGTCACGAGCTTTTTCCGGAAGTCCTCCGTCTTTCTTTCCAAGTTGATAAGGGCCTTCAAAGATTTCGTTTCCGTCGTCGTCTTTGATGGTGATTTTGTGTTTTCCGTCATTTACAATGATGGTGACTTCGCCCTTGGGGTTGTCGATTCTCACCATGGCATTGCTGCCGACGACCTGAACAGGAAATCCGGGCCGGACGCTGACGGAAGGTGGTCTACCGGGACTTGAACCCTTTTTCTCGTGCTCTTCGAAGCGGGCGCCTCTGAGTTCGTGTCCTTTCCGTTCCTCGATCATTTTTTGAAGTCGATCCTGATGTTCTCTGGCGACATCCGACCATCTTCCATCCTGTGGGAGACGCGGATGGACGAAGCTCTGGTGTGGATCTCTTCCATGAATTTCAACTCTTGCTCGCAGCGGGGCAGAAGTCTCGCCGAGTTTCAGGCTGATTTCTTTTTCACCACCTTTTCGAATGTAAGTGATGCTGACTTCCTCGCCGCTCTTCATGGAGCGAACCAATAAGGACAGGTGCTCCGGAGTAGTCAGCAACTGTTCATTCAGCTTGGTAAGAATGTCATGATTCCGAATTCCTGCCTTGTCGGCCGGGGATCCATCCATCACCTGTTGAACTTGAATGCCAAAACCTTCGGCGAGTTCGAGATGCTGTTGAAGTGCCTGAGGAACTGGAGCCATTGCAACTCCGATCCAGGCGCGCTTTTCAACTTTGGGCGATTCGTGGGCACTACGTCCTTCACCTTTGGGTGCATCATGGGCACTACGTCCACGCTCTTTGCTCACCGGTGGTTTCGGCGGAGTTGGCCGACTTCGATCCGGGGCTGGTTTTTCCGCTCTCGGCTTCGGGGCACTCTTTTTCTCTTTTTCTTTATCCTGTGCCGATAGAGGCAGGATAGTGAGGGCGCACACCGACAGGGCGGCCACGATGGTTCGTTTCAAGGTAAATGGATTCATGGGGTCAATTTTTCTCTCGATCTCTCGGTTCTAGTAGGTATCGACAGGAACAATAAGGCTTTCCTGCCGCGGCGTGAAAATTCGAAGGTTGGTTCCCGTTTCGGGGTCCCGCCAGTGATAGGCGTCGCGATACTCCAGGTCCATTTTTTCGACCGGGCCATTATCGGAGTTAATGATTCCCCCGGAGGAAGTTTGAATCAGATAGCCCTGTGCGGAGACCGGCTCAAAACGGGGATCGATCGCGCTGTTTTGTGGCGGTAAAACTTCGCTCTCAGGAACAGTCGCTGCTAGAGCGTCGGCATCGTCACTTGCCGGGTCATTGATTCCAAAATGAGCATAGAGGTAACCTGCAATCATCATGCAGGCAGCCGCGAGAATAGGGACCAACCTTTTCCACTGTTTGCGCGAATCTTCCTTCGGAAAACCTTGCGAAAGAACCCGCGAGCGGTCCCGCTCGAGTTCTTCAAGAAAGTCGATCTTCAAGGGCGAGGGAGCCAGCTTCTTGAGCTGACCTTCCAGGTCCTTAAAGTCAAAATCAGGTTCTTCCGGTTTCTCACTCATTTCTTCACCAGGTAAAGCGAGTGACCGGAGGATTCTTGTCTGATTTTTTCTACATTGTTGAATGCTTCAACTTATTCTGCCAACTGGTGATCTGTCTCCTGACGTTGGCAGGAGAAGGCGCACCCACTGATTTACGGGCTTTCAGGGCAGTCTTCAGGTCGAGAACCTTGAGAACATCCGATTCGAATGCATCCGAGAATTGTTGAAACTCATCGAGAGTCATGTCCGGAAAATCGCGTTTCTCCTGAATCGAATAGGCCGTCAGCTTTCCGGTGATCTCATGGGCATCGCGGAATGGAACCTTTCTGAGAACAAGATAGTCAGCGAGGTCAGTGGCCAGCAAAAACGGATCGCTTGCTGCGGCGAGGGTCCGTTCCTCGCGCACCTTTGAGACCGCCATCATTTCAGCAAAGACCTCGAGAGCCAACTTGATCGTATCGATGGAATCGAAGAGAGGCTCTTTGTCCTCCTGCAGATCCCGGTTGTAGGTCATGGGAAGACCTTTGATCGTCGTCAGCAGGGACATCAGATTGCCAATGAGACGGCCGGATTTCCCCCGGGTCAGTTCCGCAACATCCGGATTCTTCTTTTGCGGCATTAAACTGGAGCCGGTGGTGTGGGCATCGCTGAGCTCGATGAATCCGAATTCCGCCGATGCCCAGAGAATCACGTCTTCGCTGAGACGCGAGAGATGGACACCGATCAGGGAGATATCGAAAAGCAGTTCGGCGATGTAGTCGCGGTCGCTCACGGCATCCATGCTGTTTTGAGTAATTGCAGGGAAACCCAGTTTGTCGGCGACAAGTTTCCGATTTAAAATAATCGTCGATCCGGCAAGAGCACCGGACCCGAGAGGCATCACGTTGATCCTTTTGTAAGAATCTTTGAGTCGGCCCTTGTCGCGTTCCAGCATTTCGACGTAGGCCAGCAAATGATGAGCGAACAGGACAGGTTGGCCACGTTGCAAGTGGGTGTAACCCGGCACCACGGCTTCCGGGAAATTTACGGCGACGGTGACGAGGGCGTTCTGCAAAGTGGAAACGCGCTCAAAGATTCTCTTCGTTTCCTCCCGGCAATAGAGTCGGGTATCGAGTGCGACCTGATCGTTCCGGCTTCTTGCGGTGTGAAGCTTTGCTCCGGGTGCGCCGATCTTTTCGGTGAGGGCGCTTTCGATATTCATGTGAATATCTTCCAGACTGGTTCTGAATTTAAAATCGCCGGTCTCAATCTCGGTCTGAATGTCCTTCAGCCCGCGGACGATGGCGCGTTCCTCGGTTTTGTTGATGATCCCGGCATCCTGCAAGGCGGCCGCCTGAGCGATCGATCCCTGAATGTCATAGGCATAGAGACGCCAGTCGTAGGAGATCGACTCCCCGTAGCGTTGTACCAGATTTGAGGTTTCGGTTTGAAAACGTCCCTTCCACATAACTCTGCAATCGCGCCGAGCGGGAGGTTTTTCAACCCGTTTTCCCGAGACGCATTTGAATCAAATTTTCACAAACGCCCTCGGAACGCAATTTGTCGCAGCACGCTTCGATCCGCATCGATTTGGTGGCGGGGCGAAATCCAAGCCTGCGGGTGATGCAATCGATCAGTACCGTGGTGTTTTCATCTTCGAACTCAATCACCTTTCCACAGTCAACACAGATGAGATGGCTGTGGTCGGGGGAGTCCAAAAAGTTGGGATCGTAAACGCGCTCGTCCCGGCCGAGGTCGATTTCACGGAGCAGCCCGCATTCCTGCAAGAGCGTGATCGTCCGGTAAAGGGTCGCCCGCGAAGTCTTGGGATCGATCTTTTTGGCTTTGCTCAGCAATTCCTCAGCGGTGAAATGATCATCGCTTGCAAAGGCCGCCTCCACGATAACATCGCGTTGCGCCGTTTTCCGCATGCCCCGTTTGCGGATAAATTCGTCGAATCGCTCTTTGATGGCGGGATCCATGTACACATTCTGATCTTTTTTTCAGATGAAGCGAGAAAAAGTATGCAATGAAGGTAAACTTCCTGCTTCTTCCCAAGGTGCTTATGACCGAAGAATCCGAACCATTTCTTAAATTCGAGCCGATCTACCAGACGCGGGTCTGGGGTGGTCGTACCCTTGAATCGCAGTTCGGGCGGCAATTGCCGGATACGGAGTCGCCCTTCGGGGAAAGTTGGGAAATTTCGGCGCGGGAGGAGGCCGATTGTGTCGTTTCCAATGGACCGCTTCGCGGAAAAAGCCTGACTTCGATCTGGCAGAGTCCGGAAACGAGACGCGAGATTTTCGGACCATCGGCTCCGGATCAGGAGCGCTTTCCTTTGCTTTGCAAAATTCTCGATGCCCGGTCGAAATTGTCGATTCAAGTTCATCCTCCTGCAGACCTTGCCGGGGAGCTGGGTGGCGAACCAAAATCGGAGGCCTGGTATATAGCGGATGCCGATCCGGATGCGAAGCTCTATGTCGGTGTTCGCAAGGGTGTCACCAAAACGTCGTTTCGGGAAGCGATGGAGAACGGAACCCTCGAGGAGCAGGTCCATGCCATTTCCGTGAAGGCGGGTGATTATATCTATATTCCGAGTGGTCGACTTCATGCCATCGGTGCCGGGGTTTTGATCTACGAGATTCAGCAAAATTCCGATACGACTTTTCGCGTGTTTGACTGGAATCGTGTCGGGCTGGATGGAAAGCCGCGTGATCTTCACATCGAGGAATCGATGAAGTGTATCGACTTCGATGATTCCGAGCCGGGCATGGATCAGGCCGTCGGGAATGTCCTTTGCGAATGCGATCACTTCCGAATGGAGAAGCATACCCTGTCGGCGGAAGTGGGGCTGAATCAAGCGCTGGGAAAAAGATTCGGTATCGTGACTGTCGTATCCGGAGCTCTTGGAATAGGCGACGATACTTTCGAGGAGGGTAGTTTTTTTCTAGTTCCTCACGATGTCGATGCGGGCGGATTTACTGGAACTGCTGAGGTGATTCTCACGCTGTGGCCGGAGTAGGAAAGACGCCCCCCCCGCTTGGTGTTCGGGCAATTACTGTAGGGCGAGCGCTCCGCTTGCTTTTGCTAATTACCCGCCCCGCGGGGTGAAATCCTTCGATGGTCTTTCACGGTCGTGGCCAGGGAAAGATCGCGCTGCTGGCGCAGTAGGTTTTGAAAGCCAGCCGGAGCGGCCATCCTACAGAGGGTGGGCGATAGCTTTTTTGGTATCGATCTCTTTGTCGTTTTTTCTGGAGCGAATGGAGTGGCGTCATTGCTAGAGGAATGAATTTGCCATAACCAATTAGTCACAATAGAATGAGTGATTGTACATAGATGCGCGAGGGAATCGCTCGTGAATCGAAGCTCCAACGCACATGAAAAGCCACCGAACACCTCTCTCTACATTCGCGGCCCTGGCTGTGGTGTTTTCTTTATCCTACGAATCGGGAGTAGCCGCTCCGGGTGAAGTGGGGACTTTTCAGAAGATTGCGGCCGGGGTGGGAGGACTACCGATCTCCACTCTGCCGGATTTTGAGCGATTCGGTCAGTCGTGCGTGAGTCTGGGAGACCTTGATGGAGATGGAGTGCCGGAGCTGGCGGTAGGGGCTCATGCATTCAACAATCGCGGAGCCTTGCATGTGCTGTTTCTGAATGCAGACGGAACGGTGAAGTCGAGCACGAAGATTGCGGACGGGGTGGGTGGACTTCCGGCCTCGACTCTGGCGGATGACGATTTTTTCGGCACATCCTGTGCGAACCTGGGAGACCTGGACGGAGACGGGGTGCCTGAGCTGGCCGTGGGGGCAGCCGGCGACGACACGGGAGGAACGCAAGGAGCCTTCTCTGAGTGTGGAGCCGTGCATGTGTTGTTTCTGAACGCAGACGGCACAGTGAAGTCGAATAGTAAGATTGCGGACGGCGTAGGAGGGCTACCGGGCTCGACTCTGGCGAATTTCGATCGATTTGGCGGTTCGTGCACGAATTTGGGAGACCTGGACGGAGACGGAGTGCCGGAGCTGGCCGTGGGGGCAACCGACGACGACACGGTAGGCAACAATCAAGGAGCGTTGTATGTACTGTTTCTGAACGCAGACGGCACAGTGAAGTCGAATAGTAAGATTGCGGATGGCGTAGGAGGGCTACCGGGCTCGACTCTGGCGGATGACGATGAATTCGGCGGATCGTGCGTGAGTCTGGGAGACCTGGACGGAGACGGAGTGCCGGAGCTGGCCGTGGGGGCAACCGTTGACGACACGGGAGGACCCGCTCGCGGAGCCTTGCATGTGCTGTTTCTGAACGCAGACGGCACAGTGAAGTCGAACAGTAAGATTGCGGACGGCGTAGGAGGGCTACCGGGCTCGACTCTGGCGAATGGCGATCGATTTGGCGGTTCGTGCACGAGTCTGGGAGACCTGGACGGAGACGGAGTGCCGGAGATAGCAGCGGGGGTAACTACGGACGATACGGGAGGCCCTGACCGAGGAGCGGTATATATCCTCGAGATCGGTGATCTTCCGCTTTCCGTAACCACAGCGGTGGACGAATTCGATACACCGTCCGGTGCAGCGGTTTCGCTACGGGAAGCGATGCGGGATGCGAAGACGACAGGCGAGTTTCGGACGATCAACTTCGATCCTTCTCTCAATGGCCAAACCATCACTCTGGGCGGAACCGAACTTGCCCTCGTGGATCAGGAGGTGAAGATCACTGCAGCGGCCTTATCAAACGGAATTACCATTACAGGGAATGATCAATCCCGAATCTTCAATGTCGATGCGAGCTCTACCCTCGGATTGGAATGCGTGAACCTCACTGGTGGGTCACAAAAAGGCGGCGGAATTCAAAATTTCGGGAAGACTGCGGTCAGCCAATCCTACTTCCACGGTAACCATGCCGCCGGCAATGGAGGGGCGATCTTCAACCAGGGGGAACTGCTGGTGCAGTCGAGTAGCTTTTTCGACAATTCGACGCCCTTCGTAGGCGGAGCGATCAACAGCCCAGGTGGAGGAACGACAACGCTGATCCTCAACAGCACTTTCTTCGGAAATACGGCGAACGGAGAGGGTGGAGGCGCACTCAACGTGACCGGCTCATCTTCGGCAATCGTGCGGCAGTGCACCTTCGTGGGGAATGAGGCTCCGAACGGAGAGGGAGGCGGCCTTCGCGTTTTGAACGTAGGGACAATCCATGTGGTGAACTCGATCATAGCGGAAAACACCGCAGGCATGGGCAGCATGGACATTTCCCGCGCTGGAGACACGATCACCGCCGGGGGAAACAACCTGATCGGCTGCAATGAATCGGTAGAGGATGTCTTCCTGTCGGCGGCCCCTTTGGCGGGAACCTCGTTCAAACCAATTTCGGCGAGTCTGTTTCCGCTGGGTAGCTACGGAGGCCGGACCCCGACCATGCCACCCCGGGCGGGATCACTGGCGGTGGACTTCGGATACTTCTTTCCCCTTCCCGGCGCTGACCAGCGCGGCGTGGCCAGGGTGAAGGATTTTTACCCCGACCTCGGGGCGGTGGAAGGCGTGTATGTGGACAACACGGCCTTGAAACTGTCCCTGGCGAAGAAGATCAAAAATCTGAAGAAGCAGCTCAAGACCGCGAAGCGCAAACGGGACAAGCGTAAGATCAAGAAATTGACGAAGCAGATCAAGCAATTCACGAGACAATTGCGGAGCTTGTGAGGAGTGTTCGCAGTAGATGCGAATTCATCGCCATGGGGAGAGGGGAATACCTTCTCCCTCAGGCGTATGGGGAGGTCAGGGTTACTCATTTTTGTACAGAGCTCGATACTTTCAAAGCGTTCTCGAAAAGGAGGTCGTCATGGATATTTCTATTTCACTTCACCCCAAGTCATTGATTGCGCGACGCGGTGGGGAAAATTTTTCGACGATTGAGTGAGGTCAAAAAATTGCCTGAAACCTTGCCATTCGGGTGAGGATATTCATCGAGGCGGCTTCCGAATCGAAGCGACGGATTTGCAAGGTCGACCTTCCTGCTGCGATGGCGGCGCTCGCTGGACAGGGCTGAAGGCAGATGAAGGAGTAGGATCGGCCAGTTTCAAGGTGCTCCCATCTTTCCCATCGGGCCTTGAAACGCCGATTCGCGATCATCTTGCCCCTCAATCCCCGGTCCGATACGGGCTTGCATTTTCGCCTCGAATAAGCAAAATCCTATAAGTTCAGGAGCTTATGAATTCGTTGAGTCACCAAAGACTTCGTATGGTATTCTTGATCCTGATTTGCGCTTTCCCTGTGCTTTCAGTTTTAACTGCCGCTGGAGGTTTAGAGATTCAGCATGCTGCACCATGTGGATAAGAGTCAGACCAGTTTCACTTCGAGTAAGAACACAGTGAGTGAGATATTCACATAGGGGATAGCTCAATTTTCTAAGATCCAATCAGTAATGAAACGAATCCTTTCTCTTGCCGCAGGGCTGTTGCTCTCTGCTCTGAACCCGACAATGGCGACGGATGTATTGCCGAACGTCGTCTTCATTTTAGCCGATGACCTCGGCTACGGAGACTTGAGCTGTCAGGGGGTAACCCACGTGAGGGCGCCCCATATCGACAGCCTCGCGAAACAGGGACGAAAGTTTACCGACGCTCATTCTGCATCGGCCGTCTGCACACCATCGCGACCCCTTAGCATTCCAACACCACTTTCGAAATAGAATCCTTCCTATGAGAATCAAAGCAGCGCTCAAACCAATCCTCTTTTTCAATCTTTCGCTGGCCATGGCGCTCAGCGCCTTCGGTGAGGAAGAGCCACCCAATGTCGTTCTCATCTTCGCCGACGATCTCGGCTACGGCGACCTCAGTTGCTATGGCGCGACAAAACTCAGAACACCCAACATCGACAAACTGGCGGCAGAAGGCCGAAAATTCACCGATGCGCATTCCGCCTCCGCAGTCTGCACGCCCTCGCGCTACGGTCTTTTGACTGGAGAATATTCTTTCCGGGCAAATGGAGGGAAAGGAGTCTGGGGACCGGCGCCCGTCACCTCACCATTGCTCGTCGATACTGAAAAACTTACTATTGCCGATGTTTTCAAATCCAGTGGCTATGACACCGCCGCCTTCGGCAAATGGCATCTGGGTTTTGGAAATGGCAAAAACCTCTGGGACAAACCCCTGCGTCCCGGACCTCAGGATCTCGGATTCGATTACTACTTCGGAATGCCCGTCGTAAACAGCGCTCCCCCATATGTCTACGTCGAGAATGACCGCGTTGTCGGAGCCACGCCGGATGACCCGCTTGTCCATTTGGGGCCGAAGGCAGGGAAGAATGCAACCGCTCTAACACCCATTCCCAGAGAAGCAGGCAATCGTGTTTCCAACCATTTCAGTGGAGCCGTCGCATCTCACAAACTCTTCAACGATTACGAAGTCGGTCTCACTATTGCCAAAAGAGCATCAGACTGGATCAAGGAACGCAAAGACGATCCCTTCTTCCTCTACCTCGCTACCACTCAGATCCATCACCCCTTTACTCCCGCTCCCCGCTTTCAAGGAACGAGCGAGTGTGGACTCTATGGAGACTTCGTCCATGAGCTCGACTGGATCGTCGGCGAGGTCACCAAAGCGCTCGAAGAAAAAGGCGTCGCAGACAACACCCTGATTATATTCACCAGCGACAACGGAGGGATGTTCAATCACGGCGGACAAGAAGCTTTCAAACAAGGACACCGCCAAAATGCCGCCCTGCTCGGATTCAAATTCGGTGTATGGGAAGGTGGACATCGCGTTCCCTTCATCGCCAAGTGGCCGGGCAGAATTAAACCAGGCAGCAGTTCGTCGCAGCTTATCAGCAGTATCGATTTTTTGGCTACCTTCGCCGCGCTCACGAAGCAGACATTGGATCAGGAAAAACTCGCCGACAGTATCAATATTCTTCCTGCCCTGACCGGCGAACCGGAGACAGCATTGCGGGACACCTTATTTCTCCCACCCCATAAAGCCTCTCATCTTTCCGTTCGAAAAGGCAAGTGGATGTATATCGGAGCACGGGGCTCCGGAGGCTTTGGAGGCAAACCCGGCACCCATGCCGCCGGCGGCCCCGTCTGCGCCTCCTTTGTCGGAAGCATCAACAGCGACTTCGAAAATGGTAAATTCAAAAAAGACGCTCCTCCCGCTCAACTCTACGATCTCGAGAACGATCCCAGCCAGACCAAAAATCTTTATCACGAGCACCCGGAGGTCGTAAAAGAGCTGAGCGACTTGCTCGAGAAGGTTTCTCCACAACGCATCCGTCAGCAGAGGAGTCAACATGGGAAAGGAGAGACAAGCTCGAAACACATCCCATTCAAACCTGTCGGCAATCTCCGCTTCACCTTCGAGTCCGGCGAGCTGGATGGCTGGTCCGTTGTCGATGGCGAAACCACGCGCCCTGTTTCGAATGCCATATCGCTGCCGCGTCACACCGATAAGCCGTTCAATCAGGAGGGGAAATTTCATCTCTCGACCATCGCGACTGTTGATGGAGTGGATGACCAACAGCAGGTCGTTTTTCAGTCTCCTGAGTTTGTGATCAATGGTGACAAGGCCAGCTTTCTCGCTTCCGGTGGTTATGATCCGGAAACCCTTTATGTCGGTTTGGTCGATGCCGAATCCAAAGAAATCCTGATGTCTGCCGGTGGTGCCAAGGGGCCGCAGATGAAGCGCACGACCTGGGATGTCAGCAAGCTGAAAGGGAAATCCGTGTTTCTTCAAGTTGTCGATAAAAACGCCGACAGATGGAAGCACCTAACCTTTGATGACTTCTCGATCGACGGTAGTCTGAAGCCCGCCGCCAAAAAATAGAGTTGGTTCCCACTCAAAAAACAATCCCATCACGACATGAAAACCCCAGCTCTTATCTACTCCTTATTCTTCGCACTGACATTGTCTCTCACTGCGGCTGATAAGCCCAACTTCGTCATCATCTTCACCGACGACCAGGGCTATGGCGATCTCAGCTGTTTTGGTGGCACTCACGTCAGCACGCCACGCATCGATCAGATGGCCAAAGAAGGTCAGCGTCTCACGAGCTTCTACGTTGCGGCTCCCGTTTGCACGCCCTCACGCGCGGCGCTCATGACTGGCTCCTATCCGAAACGCGTCAATATGGCGACCGGTTCGAACTTTGGAGTCTTGCTCGCCGGCGATTCCAAAGGCCTCAACCCCGAGGAAATCACCATCGCCGAAGTCCTCAAGAGCGCCGGCTACAAAACCGGGATGTTCGGTAAATGGCACCTCGGCGATCAGCTGGAGTTCCTCCCCACGCGGCAGGGCTTCGATGAATATTACGGCATTCCATTCAGCCACGACATCCACCCGTTTCATCCCAACCAGAAAAAACACAAATTCCCGCCACTCGCCCTTCTCGATCAGGAAACCGTCATCGAAATGGATCCCGACGCTGATTACCTGACAAAGAATCTCACTGAGCGCGCTGTCGCCTTCATTGAGAAAAATAAGGACGATCCGTTCTTTCTCTACGTCCCTCATCCCATTCCCCACAAGCCACTCCACGTTTCGCCTCCGTTCATGGAAGACGTGCCACAAGAGATTAAAGACAAGCTGAAACAAGAGGGCGACAAGATCGACTACAACACACGAAACAAAATCTTTCGTCAGGCCATCGACGAGATCGACTGGTCTGTCGGTGAGATTTTGGATTCGCTGAAGAAACATAAGGTCGACGAAAACACCCTTGTCATCTTCCTCTCCGACAACGGACCTGCTGTCGGCAAAGCTGGCCCGCTTAAAGGACGGAAAGGCAGCACATTTGAAGGCGGCATGCGCGAGCCGACTGTGATTCGCTGGCCGGGAAAGATTCCCGCTGGGAAAGAAAATACCGAACTCATGACGGCGATGGATCTGCTACCCACCTTCGCCAAACTTGCCGGAGCGAGCATCCCAAGCGATCGCGTCATCGACGGCAAAGACATCTGGCCCGTTCTGGTTGAGGAAGCCAGGACGCCCCACCAAGCCTTTTTCTATCACCGCGGCAACGATTTGCAGGCCGTTCGCTCCGGTAAGTGGAAACTCCACGTTGGCAAAAGACAGAATCCAACCGCCCTCTTTGATCTCGACAAAGACATCGGTGAGAAGACCAATGTGCTTGCAGACAATGCCGGGGTCGCCACGCGATTGCTGGAGCACATCACCACCTTCGAAGCGGATCTCAAAGCCAACAGCCGTCCAGCTGCGTTTGTCGAAAATCCGAAACCACTGGCGAAATAGGAATCTGGAGTGGCGCTTGCAACTCGTGAATTCCCATTTGCACAAACACCTATGAGATTGTTTCACGGCTCCACTCAAAGCAATCGAGTAAACGCCCATCAAGGATTTATCTCCTTATATAACCCCATGTTCAGTTGGTGTTTCCATGCTCTGGTGCTCATTTCAGGAATCTTCTTCCCGGGGAGTCTTGTTGCCGAAGAAAAACTACTTTTCACGGTGGAGGCTGATCAAGAGGCTCCCTTTAATGATCATGATCTGAGCGTGGAAGTCGCTGATGATGACCTTCTGTCCGGTGCCTCTTTCACGTCCAGTCGGCCGCTACAGAAAGGCAATCCGCTAGAGCTAACGGATGGCATTGGCAGCGAATTTATTCAGGGCAGTTGCACTTTTGGAGAGGATGGAACCGGCGACTGGATTCTTACCTTCTCCAATCTGGAGATCAAGGAGCTTCACGAACTTCGGGTGTTTTCGAGCAACCGGGATTCGCGTGCCTGTCAGGATTACGACGTGTCATTCAGTGATGACAAGGGGCATACATTCAGTCCGCTGGCCGCAAATGTGATCGCAGCGCAGCGCAAGGCCTACAACCTGACTCGCATCCCCTTGAAGATCGGCAAGGTGACGGACCTGCGGTTTACGTTTCGAAATCCGGACGAGCGCAAGAATCCCAAGGCGAAACTGCATTCGGCGCTCTACGAAATCGATGCCATCGGCGTGCCATCGGTTCGTCCAGCTCCGCCCTCTTTGACAAAGGTGCGGGAAATGGGCAGAAGACAATCCCGGTTCCTGACTGGTCAGCTAGCAGTCTCCACCGATGCAGAAATCCCTGAACCCGATCTGGCTGCGTTTCAGTCCGAAATCAAACCACTTCTGGAAGCCGCGTGTGTGCAGTGCCACGGACCGGATAAGCAGAAGGGGAAGTTTCGGGTGGATACATTGAATCCGGATCTACACAAAGGCGGCGATGTCGACTGGTGGCTGGAAGTGCTCAATGTCGTCAGTAATCATGAAATGCCTCCGGAAGATGAGGTCGAACTCGCCGATGCGGATCGTAGCAAACTGGTGGACTGGCTTTCGGCGGAAGTCCAAATGGCTTCCCGGGTTCGGCGCGCGGAGGCCGAGCATACTTCGTTCCGCCGGATGACTCGCTACGAATACACAAACACGCTGCGGGACCTCCTCGGCTTGCCCTATGAGTTTGGCGCAGACCTTCCGCCTGAGACGGCTTCGGAAGACGGATTTCGCAACAGTTCGGAAATGCTTTCGATCTCCGCGTCACAATTCGAAACCTACCGCGATCTCGCCCGGGCCGCTCTGGAAAAGGCCACCGTTCGTGGCGAAAAGCCGCCAACTCAGTGGATCGCGGCCGACTTTGATCTTTCAGCAAAAACAGTTCAAGCTGACATTGAAAAGCGAGTCGCTCAAGCCATCGCAAAGGGCGGTAAAACCAATCTCGAAGGGATCCGTTCGCGGGCCGTTGCAAGGCCGTTCGCTCCCTGGCTTCGGTCGAGGGACACTGGCAAAGTGATAGCTGCCACCACGGTTCGTAGTAGCACGCCGACGGAACTACGTCCGGAATTGCCGGAGCAAACCACGACACAATTGGTCCTGAATGCACCTCAACGCGCTGATCGCCGTCGATTGGTTCCTTTGGATCTGGGCCGAAAATTACCAGACGAAGGAAACCTTCGAGTTCGGGTTCGAGCTTCGCGAGATTCAGCAGATGATCCGCAGATTCCAATTCTTCAAGTCTCGTTTGGCTTTGGTGTCGGAAACAATGGCAAGGTGGATACCCCCTATGGAAATCGGAGCGTCAAAGCCTTGCCGGAGTCTCCGGAAACCTACCAATGGGATCTGCCGCTTTCAGAAATTCAACGCAACCAGCTGCGTGATCAGGATGTTCCGGGCCGAAGCCCGACTGAACGTATTTCGCTAGTCAATGTCTACCCGTCGCCGCAATCTAGCGGTAGCAAAAATCTGCCCGCCATTCGAATCGACTCCGTTGAAGTTGCCTGGCCGGTTTACGATCAGTGGCCACCGGAATCGCATCGTCGCATCTTTCCTGACAGCGATCTTAAGAAAGACGAAATCGCCTATGCCCGGGAGATCCTGACCAACTTCTTGACTCAAGCGTGGCGACAGCCGCTTAAAGGGGATGAACTGGATCGAATGATGGGTTTGTTTACCAGTATTCGCCCTCAATGTATAGACTTCCAGGAAGCTGTCATCGAAGTCCTTGCAGTCGGCCTCGCATCACCAAGGTTTCTATACTTAGTCCAGAAATCCGATTCCGAAGAGTTTCTGACCAGCCACGAACTGGCGACGCGTTTGGCCTACTTTCTCTGGTGTAGCACGCCGGATCAAGAATTGCTGCGGCTTGCCGATAAGCAGCAGATCCTCCAACCGGCTGTGCTCGCAGCCCAGACCAAGCGCATGCTGGCGGATCCCCGATCGAGCCGGTTCTCTGACCAATTTGTCCACCAGTGGTTGAACCTGGAGTTGCTCGACTTTTTGGTAGTCGACGCAAAGAAACATCCTTCCTTCGACCCGGTGCTGAAAACCGCGATGCATGGAGAGATCGTCGCTTTTTTCGAAGAAATCCTCGCCAACAACCAGTCGATACTCGACTTCATCGAATCCGACTTTGCGATGATTAATCAACGCCTTGCCCAGCACTACGGAATTTCTGATGTGCACGGTCCCGAGTTCCAGCGCGTCACCTTGCAGCCGGAAGAGCATCGTGGTGGATTGCTCACCCAGGGCGGGGTTCTCGCGATGACGTCGAACGGCATTGATTCCAACCCGCTGCGTCGAGGAATCTGGCTGTTGGAAAGCCTGCTAAACGACCCGCCACCGCCGCCGCCTCCAGCTGTGCCGGAGATCGATGTCGCCGATCCGGAAATAGCAAAACTCACCCTGAAGGAACGCCTCGAAGATCATCGGGATGACCCCGCCTGCATGTCCTGTCATCAGCGCATTGATCCCTGGGGTATCGCCTTTGAAAATTTCGATGCGATCGGCAACTGGCGAAGTGTCGCCAACAATCGACCTGTCGATTCGCAAGCCGTTTTGTTTAACAACGATCCCCTCAAGGGGATGAGCGGCCTGAAGGAATACCTACTAAAGAATCGCCAGGATCAATTCGCCGAAGCGATCGTCCACAAGCTGACAACCTTCGCACTCGGGCGTCCTCTCAGCTTTGGAGATCGGGCTTATATCACTCAAATCACGGCGGATTTACGAAATGAAGACGACGGACTGGCCACCCTGATTCACCTCATCGTCCAGAGCAGGATTTTCCGCACAAAATAACTTCATCTCGCTCCCAAAACGAATATCCTTTCCATACCGCTATGAAAATATCATCTCTGGATCGCCGCAAATTCCTTCGTGGAGCCGGAATTGGACTGGCCCTTCCCTGGTTCGAGACGTATGCGGCAACATTGCCTGAGCCAAACAAAAAGCGCTTTGCCTCCTTTTACCTGCCGGATGGCGTGCCGATGCCGACAAAAGAAGACCCGGCCCATTCGGAATGGAGTTGGTTCCCGCACGAATCCGGCCGCGACTTTCAGTTCACCAACCCGCTGAAACCACTCGAGTCACTTCGCGACGACCTCACCATTATCGGCGGACTGTCACACCCGGGCGCGCGAAACGTTCACGGTCATTCCAATGCCGACCAGTTCCTCACCGGAGCGGTCACCACCCCTGTCGGGGACGCCTACGGAGCCTACCGGAACACCATTTCGCTCGATCAGGTTTTTGCCAATGAAGTCGGAGATCAAACCCGGTTTTCATCCCTCGTTATGTCTACTGACGGCGGCACCGGCGGTCCAAGGGGAGCCACCACGATGTCCTTTGATCAGAACGGTCGCCACATGCCGGCCGAACATCGTCCCAAGCGAATTTTTGATCAGCTGTTCGTCTCCAGCAACGCCGACGAAGCCCGTAGACTTGCGCTGAGCACCAGCGCTCTCGATGTCTTGCTTGAGGATGCGCGATCTCTGCAGCGAAACTTGTCCTCTCACGATCAGAAAACCCTCGACGACTACCTCGCCTCAGTTCGCGAAACCGAGATAGGCGTCGAAAAGGCCCGTCGCTGGCTCGACATCCCGAGGCCAGCTGTTGATGGATCCGCTCTGAACCTGGAGGTCACGCCCGATATGCCGAGCGACTATTTACGCACCATGTTTGACCTGATATTCCTGGCGTTCCAAACTGACTCGACCCGCACCGTGACCTATCAGATTGGCCAGGAAGGTCAGAAAGGCATCAGTAACATCCTGTCTAAATCGGTAGTTGATAGCCTGGCTCACGAACTTTCGCATAAGACCAAAGAGCCCGGAGGTTGGGAAAACTTTGGAAACTACATCGCCTTCCTCAATGAGCAGTATGCGTTTTTCGCCAAGCGCCTGAAATCTACCCCCGAAGGCGATGGCAACATGCTCGACAACACTTTTCTGTTTTTCGGGTCCGCATCCAGTGGCTTCCACCTGTCGCGAAACTACCCGCTCATCCTCACGGGCGGAAAAAATATGGGCTTTCAACACGGGCAATTCCTGCGCTACGGCGAAGAATCACCGCGAAACATCCCAATGAACGATGGCGGCTACCGTTCGGAGATGGACTACACGGAGCTACCGCTTTCTAACCTCTTTCTGACCATGCTACACAAACTCGGAGTCGACACTCCCTCATTTGCCGACAGTGAGAGAACGTTTGCAGAGATTTGATTACGCAACTGCGTTTGTAGAAAATTCGAAGCCATTGGCGAAAAAGGAATCTGGAATGACGCGTAACTCGTGAATGCCGAGCCTCAATCGCGCCGGTCTCGATCAGAAAAGAACATCATGAGAAAAATAGCTTTATTCATTCTGCTTCTATCCCTCTGCGTCACAGCGACTCGGCGCGAGATTTCAGCACAAGAAAACAAAGCTGAGCAGGCAGAGTCTGGTTCGGCAAAAAGGAAAAAGAAAGCGAATAGGAATAAACCAGCAAAAAGGAAAGCCGTAGCGCTCCCCATGTCGGCTCCATTCGCTGAGTTAAATTCTCCAGATGTGCATGAGGATTTTCCGGCGATGTGCCTTAATGCAGCAGGGCATCCAATCGTGGTGTATATCGAAAATGACGGGGATGCTGATACTCTTATGCTCGCGGGTTTGAATGACTCCGGAGAACTAGTAGGCTTAACGGCCGTTTCAAGTCCGGGCATCGACAACATCTATCAACCCTGCCTCACTCAACTCCCCAACGGTCGGATCCTTTGTGTCTGGTCCCAACTGGAAGCGGATGGTCAGTGGGATTTGATGGCGCGGACAATCGGGCGCAAGGGAAAAGCGCTTATGGGTGAAGCTGTTCGCCTGACGAAAAATGCCGGGAATGATATATTCGCAGATCTAGGTACGGACAGAAATGGGCGGGTCTGGTTAACCTGGCAGCGCCTCGAGCACGGAATTAATCAAGTGATCGCGCGTCACCTCGACCCAAAGTCGAACGAGTGGTCTAAGGAGATTCAGGTGACGGACGGAGCCACTGGAGGTGACTGGGAGCCCCAACTTGCTTTTGGGGAGGGCGATGAAGCTCTCATCGTTTTTGACAGCTACAGAAATGGAAATTTCGATATATTTCTAACGCGAGTTTCACCGGAAGGAACCGTCAAGCTATCTGCTGCAGTGGCAACATCAGAACGCTACGAAGCGCGCGCCGAAGTTGCCGCAAGTCCCGATGGGAAGCATCTCTGGATCACCTATGAAGACGGAATGGAACTTTGGGGCAAGGATCTGGGTGCCGATTGGCGAAAGAAGGGAGGCGGCTTACATCACGACCGCCAGATCAAGGTAGTTAAATTTGATCTCTCGTCGGGAGGCGTGGAGAAAATCGCAGATATCACAGCTCTGCTTCCGGATCTTGTCGCTGATCCTCAAAGTGTGGGAACCGGGGCAATTGACGTGCCTCAGATAGTCGTCGATGCCGAAGGAAACCCCTGGGTGTTTTTCCGGTATTGCCTTTTCGCTAGTAAAGGTTTTTGGCAGATCGCCTATTCCCGGCTCACCACCGAATCGGGAGTCTGGACGAAGCCGGAGGTGCTGGGTAAAAGTTCGTTCTGTCTGGACCGGCGAAGCTCCATCGCGCTCCATCCGAAAGACGGATCGCTCAAGATTGCCTATCCGGGCGATCTTCGAACGGACAAGCAGGCAGGCGATACAGGTATGTTCTTGGCAAGTATCACTCCGGGTGCCGATCGGCCTTCCGTCGCCCCCATGCCATTCGATCTGATGCAGGAAGCTCGGACTCTTCTCAGACCATACAATGACACTCCGGAAAGAGATCGCTCCGATCATCACGTCTGGGAAATTGGTGGTGGAAAATATAGTCTCTACTGGGGAGATGTTCATCGTCACACAGACTTCTCCAATTGCCGAACCACCGACGACGGTTGTATCGTCGAACATTTTCGTTATGCGATTGAAGCTGGAGGACTCGATTTTCTAGGCACTTCAGATCATACGGAAATTGGAAAGCGCTACACTGATTACGAGTGGTGGCAGACCCAGAAACTGGCCGACCTGTTTCACAATCCCGGAAGCTTCGTCTCCCTCTATGCTTATGAGCGGGAGCAGAAGTTTCCTTACGGGCATCGCAATGTGCTTTTCCTGAAACGAGGAGGTCCGCTCATATATATCAAACGAAAGAACTACAGTGCATCGCGCTGGGCGACGCCGCTGCCGAAAGCCGATGGCGATATTCTTGGTGACATTCCGCCCTGGCAGTTGTGGGATTTGCTCCGTGTTCACGGAAGGCGAGCCATCACGATCGAGCACACATCAGCTGGCGGGATGGGGACCGACTGGTCAAAATATGAGAAGCTCGATCGGGAGTATGAAAATATACTGGAAGTTTTTCAGGGCTCGAGAAATAGCTTCGAGGGCGAAGGCGCCCCTCAGCCACCCATCGTTGTCGGAGGTCCACAAAAATCTCACTTCTTTGGAAAGACCGCAGCGGGCACCTGGCAAAATGCGCTAAAACTTAAGCATCGCTTAGGTGCCTTTGCCAGCTCGGACCATCGGTCTACTAATATATCCTACGGAGGCGTCTATGTGAAAGAGGGGTTTACTCGCGAAGGTGTTTTCGATGCGATGGACGCTCGTCGAACCTGTGCTGCGACTGATAAAATCTTTATGGAGTTTTCTTGTAACGGCCATCTCATGGGCGAGATTTTCGAAAGTAATAAGGAGTCGGAATTCAAAATATCTATTAAGGGAACCGCACCGCTCAGTCGAGTTACTCTCGTTCGGAATGAGGAGGATTATCACCAGTTCGAATTGGCTACCGAAGCTGCGGATTTTGAGGGTATCTATAGCGATCAGAAACCGGTCGCAGGAGAGAATCGTTATTACCTTCGTGTTGAGCAGGTAGACGGAAACATGGGTTGGACTTCCCCCATCTGGATCACCAACGAACAATAGATTCGCTAAACTCACTTGAGATGAACTTGCTGAGGCGGGATTCGCTTAAACTTGGTTCCCCTAACTTTGCCTGAATCCCGAAAATTCACGGCTTTGTTTCCGATGAATCCAAAGGAAATCCTTGTTTAGGGTGCCAGAGCAGGGCGTGATCATGTAAGGGGACTAGCGTAACGATATTTTGTGGACGGGATATACTCTGCTGTAACCGGTTGCCAATCTCATGAAATTAAACACCGCTCTAATCTTCGCTCTCGGCACTTTTCTGGTCGCCCCCTTATCCTTCACTTCCGCCGCAAACTCCGGAAAGGGAGAGTTCGACGTGCAGAAAGCGGCAAAGGAAATCGACGGGCTTGTCGAAGCCGGGCTTAAGAAACGCGATCTCAAGCCAAACGCTGAGATCAATGACGAGACTTTCGTCCGGCGTGCTTATCTCGACATTGCCGGGCGCATTCCAACGATTGAGGAAGCGGAAGCATTCCACGGCTCGACCTACGATCGCAAGCGCGAACAACTGATCGCTGACTTGCTCGAGAGCGACGGGGCCGTCAGCCATGGCTACAATTTCTGGGCGGACGTGCTGCGGATCAATACCAAGCTCGGGACCAATGCTGCCGAGGCCGAGGCGGCGTATCAGTTGTGGCTGAAAAAGAGCCTCACTGAAAACATGCCCTACGATCAGTTCGTTCGGGAGTTGGTCGGGGCGCGCGGGACGATTTGGGACAACGGCGCGGTTGGTTACTACCTTCGTGATCGAGGCATGCCGCTTGATAACATGTCGAATACGGTCCGGGTTTTCCTGGGCACGCGGCTTGAGTGCGCTCAGTGCCACGACCACCCGTTCGATAAGTGGTCGCAGCTGGATTACTTCCAGATGGCGGCTTTTTCTTTCGGAATGGATGCTGTCTCTTATACACATCTCCGAGCCCACGAGACCGAGG
>OJCB01000249.1_pt1 | contig 22179 bp, 14 predicted proteins | sample 1591501 | NCBI WGS metagenome assembly OJCB01 (sample SAMN05416813, study PRJEB24817) | seawater metagenome | isolation source: Sea water | place: Canada:Atlantic | collected 2013-07 | reverse complement strand
GAGATCAGCCTCGGTCTCGTGGGCTCGGAGATGTGTATAAGAGACAGCTCTAGGAACGACTCCATGGATCTGTTTCCCGGAGGAAGTTTCGAAGAAATGGAGATCACCGGCCTCCGTTCCGTCCCTGGAAAGCGAAGCTGCGACGATGGAGCCATCCGGGGACGGCACAAACCAATCAATCGTGGTTCCGCCCTCAGGATCAATTACTGCGGGGTCGAGCAGAGTTCTTTCATCGGAAAGATCACTTGGGGAGCTGAAGGTAATCAGAAACGGCTGCTGCTTAGGCGGCTGGCGCTTCATGCAGAAATATTGTCCCTGGCGTTCACTGATTCCCCAGAAGCTGACGGTCTTTGCTGAAAGAATTTCGGTCACATCCTTGCGAATCGAATCCAGATGAGGCCGGCTGTCGAGATATTCGCGGGAGTAGGCGTTCTGAGCATCGGTCCATTTCTTCACCTCATCGTTCGGCCATTCCTCCAGCCATCGATAGGGATCGGAAACCTTTGTCCCGTGGAAAGTGTCGGTGGCTGCCGTGGTTTTTGTTAGGGGGGCTTCTGCTGCCATGGAAAAAGAATTGGAGCTGAGGCTGCAAATTAGGACGAGGACAAAAAGATTTCTCACGCGCTAAGGTTTTCCCGATTGGAGTTCATTGCAAGAGAGGACTCATCGACAGGAACCACTGCAATACGTAGTAGATGGCCCCGGGCGAAATATCGTAAAGTCCCGGAGTTATGATCCGATCAATTCTTCTTTGTGGACTGGTTTCTCTCACATCCTCATTAACCGCCTTGGACTTGCCTCCTATTGAAGTGGAAACTTTCACTTACAAAAAAGTGGGTGACCTGGAGATCAAGCTGGATGTGCATCGACCGGGAGACGAGAAGGTTCGCCCGCTGGCCGTCTGGATTCATGGCGGTGCACTGATCAACGGCGGGCGGAACGGAGTGGGTCCGGCCAGGCAATTGCTGCAACACGGCTATTGCGTCGCGACGATTGACTACCGTCTCGCACCCGAAACCAAATTGCCGGAAATCATTTCTGATCTGGAAGACGCATTTCGTTGGCTCCGCGAGAACGGGAAAGAAAGGTTTTACGCTGACACGTCGAAGATTGCCGTCATCGGAGGATCGGCCGGAGGCTACCTGGCCTTAACTTCGGGGTTTCGCGTCGAGCCTCCGCCAACGGTGGTGGTGGCTTTCTGGGGATACGGAGACATCGTAACTGAATGGCTGACGGAACCAAGCCCGCACCCCGGTCACAAGAAAAGAGGGCCTCTATCCAGCGATGAGATGAAGGCGATTGAATCCGGACCTGCTGTAGCCAATGCGGAGGATCGAGAGGGGGATGGCGGCGCCTACTATTCAACCACCCGCCAACTGGGAGTCTGGCCTGAAAAAGTCGGAGGAATCGATGAAGAGGATATCGAAAAATTTTATCCCTATATGGCAGTGAAGAATGTGTCTCCATCGTATCCCCCAACCCTCTTGATTCACGGGACCGAAGATACCGATGTTCCTCACGAACAATCAGAAATGATGGTCCACGAATTCAAAAAGTATGGAGTGCCCTTCGAGTTCGCTTCCGTTAAAGGCGGTGAACACGGCTTACGGGGAGCGACGAAGGAAGACATTGCGGCCGCCAATGCCCGAATGGTTCCGTTCATCCTTCGATGGATGAAGTGAGATCAGAAGTGCCTTCTGACTGGTTGAACTGCCGCTGCCCAACAAACTGAATGTTGGAAATCAGGCTGAAGCTTTGTATTTTGGAATCCCGATCCCCGGATTGAGGCGAGTCCGGGTTCCGTATCCTTTCTGAGATTTTCACCCCGTTTGTTACTATGAGAATTCATCTGTCATCCATTGTCTTGAATCTATTTCTGATCGTCTATTCCGCTCTCATTCTCTGCGGAGATATCCTTGCAGCGGAGCCTGTTGTTCCCGGGGCGGAGATAATCCTATTTACTCCGAAGGACGTCACGGCGCCTCCTGCGAAGGTCTATCTAGAGCGCTTGCATGACTGCGGCGTTTATGCGGAAACTTTTTTTGAGAAGGAACTGAAGCAGTGGGGATACAAGCCGGGTCGGAGGGAATTGTTTGAAAGGGATGCGAAGGGTAAAATGAAGGTGACCCATGTCAAAGGCAGGTTGAATGCTGCGGGTGGTGAGTATACGAAAAAGTGGATCAGCAAACAGGTGCTTGATTCCTTAAAGAATGATCACGGGAAAGTGACTGCAGGAAATCTCTATTGGATTTTTGTTTATATTGGAGATCCTCCAAAAAGGCATAGTAATTATCGGGGGTTGGGAAACTCCAGAGATGGAGGATGGGCTGTGCTGAATTACACCAACCTTTTGGGCAAGGTCTCCGCCAGTGAAGAGCTGATTTCCGACTTTCATGATCAAATATTTCTCAAAGGAAGCATCCATGAGTTCGGGCATGCTCTGGGACTTCCCCACATCGGGCCGAAGGTCAATCTTGGGCGGGGCAATACTCTGATGGGGCCGGTAACGAGGATTTATCGAAACAAAAAAATGCCCGATCAAAATAAGGCCTATCTGTCAGAAGCGAGTGCAGCGATCCTTTCAGCTCATCCAGCATTTACCGGGAATCCGGGCAAACGAAATCTGCTGCCAAAGCCCGGGTTCAGCGATCTGAAGCAGGTCTACGAACTTTCATCGAAGAGCATTGCATTGACTGGGAAGGTCGAGTCAGTATCCGGTGTTCATCGAGTCGTCGTGATAGACGATCGGGAAGACAAGCCAGGGGCATACTGGGTGAAAGGGTACGTAGCCGAAGTAGAAGCCGATGGGAGTTTTTCGATTTTCGTTCCTCGTCCTCAAAAGTGTAGAGGAGCGCTCAAGTTGCTCGTCGTCTACAAGAACGGAGCAGTCACTGGAGACGGAATCCGCCGGGGAATCGGGAGCGCCAAATTGATTCCCTATTCGTATTCTCCCTGAGGCCGGTTACTTGCTGGAGAACTTCGGTATCGTCGCGTCCTTCCCCACCCCCTTCTCCGTTACCCTTCATTTTAGACTGAAAATCGACTATCTGGCTCCGAGTTAGATTGGGAAGGGCAAAGAATCGCGTATTAGAGCAATTTTCGATTGCCATAGCGCTTGGTTTTCCTTATTCAATTCTTATGATAATCCGCACTATCTTTTCCGCATTTCTGCTATGTCTTCTGGTCAGCTGCGAAACGACCGAGCCGGAAAAGCGAAACTTCATCAGCTCCTATCGCGGACTTGAAACCAAAGCCAGTGCGCTGGGCAACAAGGCATTGGTAAAAGAGAGTGACCCTGCAGCGCTGAAGAAATACACCAAAGTGATTATCGATGATGTGAAGGTGATTTCTGCCAGAAAGAAAAAAGCACCAGCAGAGAAGAACCAGCTCAACGCCTATAAATATGAAGCTCCATCGAGGGCGGAGACCGAGAAGCTTGCCGAAAAATTTGAGGACATTCTGGAGAGGGAGCTGGGCAAACAATTCGAGATCACCAAGCGCCGGGGTTACAACACCCTGCGGGTTAGGGCCGCGTTGACGGAACTCCAGCCGAGTAACCCTACTTTGTTCGTCGTTAATTATCTCCCCTACGCCGGTATCGCAGCCAGCGGAGTGCAAATAGCAACCGGCGAGGCGATCGGTGGTGGTGCGACCACATTTGAAGCGGAGGTGGTCGATGCACGATCCGGGCGTCAGGTCTACGCGATCGTAGATCAGATTAAGGGAGGGAAGCTGCAGTTTGGCGGGCTCGCAAAATGGGGTCAAACCGAGCAGGCTATGAATGGCTGGGCCCGAAGAATTAGCGCAGGGGTCCAAAAAGCCGGTGCAACATCGCGGACGGTTTCAACGAGGACTTTAACAAAGCCTGCTACGACCGCGAAGAAAAAATCGACTCCGACGAAGAAGACATCTTCCTCCAAGCCGGCACCGAAGAAGGAAGGTTCCAATGCCTGGTGGCTCAAAAAGTCCGACTGAGGCGGCTCGATCGCTTTCCTTATGAATAGTGAAGACATCTCAGCCCGTCGTTCCTACTGGGCGGAGCAGATGCAGGCGGGTTACGACTTGATCCAGGTGATCCTGGCGTATGACGAAGTGGAGGAGTGTGGCGAAGGGTTTGCCTCCATTCCTGAGGCTGCGAAAGACGCAGGTGTGGAGATGCTTTTCTCGGACAGCAAAATCGCCGGGGGGCTGGATCGGATTTTCTTCATCAGGGAAAGCCTCGTGGGCGATGTTATTGACATCGGCCGCGAAATGAATGAGCGCGGCTGGGTTCTGAAAATCGAAGACGGATTTCGATCCAAGTCGATGCAATCGGAGCTGGTAAGGAAGCCTGAGGTTTTCGACAGCATTCTTCAAAAATGCATCTGGGAAAACGGAGGCGAGGTTCCATCGACCGAGCTGGTGTTTCGCAGGGCATTGGTGATGATCGCCAATATTCCCAAGATCGGAACGCACATGTCCGGCTCAGCCATCGACGTCTCCGTTTTTCGGAAAAAAGACGGGAGTGAAGTCTGGCGGGGGTTCCCTTATCTTGAAGTGAGCGAACATACCCCGATGCGTTCACCCTTTGTGGATGAAGAATCACTCGCGAATCGTCTTGAGATTTGCGGGATGATGGAGTCGCGGGGATTTGTCCATTTCCCCTTCGAATTTTGGCACTTCAATAAAGACGATGCCATGGGCCATGTTCTTACGGGTAAACCCGGACCGGCGAAATTCGGTCCGGTTCATTGGGATCCGGAGACAAATTCTGTGTCTCCCTACGGTGATCCTCTGAGTCCCCTCAATCCTCTTCCAGCGATTGAGAAAGAAATTGCCGCGGCGATAAAGAGGGCGGCTTGCTGAGCGGATTGCTTAAAAATAAGCATTTCCATTTGTGACTTTCCCCCCGGAACAATTGCCTCTAAAAGGATGGATATGGCGTGACAGAAGGGTAAGATGTTCGTCAGAGAAAAGCGTCAAAATTTAACATCAGGAATATCATGCGTTGGAAAGGCAGAAGAGGAAGCGACAATGTCGAAGACAGACGGGCATCAACCGGTGCCCGAATTGGCGGCGGAGGCGGTTCCGGAATAGGAATCAGTATCCTTTCTTTCGTCATGCGGACCTTTGGATTCAAAGGTGTGATCGTCGCGGTGATTGCGGTGCTGGCATTGTGGAAACTTGGCATTGTAGATCCGTCAGCTTTGCTTGGGGGCGGAACTTCAACTTCGTCCAGCAACGCGAAATTTGTCGAAAGTGAAAGAGAGAAAGAGCTCTATCAGTTTGTGACGGTGGTTCTCGCTGACACGGAAAAGATCTGGACAGAGGCCTTCGCAAAACATGGCCAAAAATACGTAGCCCCGAAGCTCGTGGTGTATCGGAAGTTTGTTCAGACCGGCGGATGCGGTGGTGGCTCCGCGGCGATGGGTCCTTTCTATTGTCCTGCGGATAAGAAAATCTATATCGATCTCGGCTTCTACGATGAGTTGGAGAAGAACTTTAAAGCTCCCGGTGATTTTGCACAGGCCTACGTCCTGGCACATGAAGTGGGGCACCACGTTCAGAATATGATGGGCACCTCCGGGAAAGTCAGCGCGAGACGAGGGAAGTCGGATTACAACCAGATGTCTGTTCGCCTGGAATTGCAGGCTGATTACTACGCCGGTATCTGGGCGAATCAGAGCCGCCAATATCTTGAAGAAGGGGATATCGAAGAGGCGATGCGCGCAGCCAATGCGATCGGTGACGATACCATTCAGAAGAAATCTTCCGGTAAAGTGGTGCCGCATGCATTCACACACGGAACCTCAGAACAGCGAATGCGCTGGTTCATGAATGGAATGAAGTCCGGACGTTTCGAAGAAGGCGATACCTTTTCGCAGGCTTACGAATCGCTCTGAGTATCCTTTATTTCCAGGACTCTTGCCTCCTTCAGCGCTTGGAGGTTTGAGCCCTGGCTCTGACCGAGTCGGTGAGGCTCGCGTTGTTCCGGGAAGTTGCGGAGAAGGAAAAAAGTCTCTTCTTTACCTTTCTCTTCGCCGCCCGCCCGGGCTTGGCCTGGAGCTGAAATAAAGCAGAACCTCCGCCGGAAATATCGGTTTGGAGTGAACCGGAAAGAGCAAGCGAAGTGACGTACCCGGATTGGAGCGATCGCAGCTTTACTTTAAAATACCGGTTACCCCGGGTCATCCGCGACAATATCTGGTCATTGGTTTCCCCGTCATTCTGAAGCTGAATGTACCAGGTCAAAGTTTTCAATCGGCGCGAGACCAGTTTTACTTCCTGTCCCCGGCCGGCCTGATAGATGTCATTGCCTCGCAAACCCGTTGATCTCTTACCAATCAATCCGTCAGGACGATATGGTTCTCCGGTGGTGGAATGTCCCGAATCTCCATTTCCAAGCGATCCTGAAATCGGTCCGTAAATAGTCCTGACAAAGTAATAATAATTTTCACCATCTGCTCCGGAGATGTCAGTGAATTCTGTTTCTGTTACGGTTCCCAGCGATGCGGCATCACTACCGCTCGCCTCCAGTCCCCGAAGGACTTCGTATTCGAAAGACTCTCCCACCGATTGCCAGGTCAGAAAAACTTCACCCTGATAGTTTCCGTCAGACGCGGAAACCTCTGAGGCTTGTGGCAAAGCGCGATGTCCGGAATCTGTGTTGCTTGGACCCGATTCTCCACCGGAAGCGGTGAATGAGGTGATTTGGTAATAGTAGTAAATTCCGGTGTCCGCCTGATTGTCGGGGATCGATCTTACTGATGAGTTCAAAGTCGCCCGAAGAGAAAAGGGACCCGAGGGAGAAGTGGATCGGTAGAGTTTGTATTGCTCGGCATTCGCTGCGGAGCTCCAGGTGATTTGGATGAGGCCCTCGAAAGTGCCGTCCGAGGCGCTGACTCCGGTGGGTGCGAGTGCGATCACTTTGGTGAATCCGGTGTCAGGCTGTCCGAAGTCACTGTCACCCGCTTCATTCGTGGCGCGGACCCAGTAGTAATAGGTTACCCCGGGTGCTGCCGTGGTATCCGTCCAACTTGTTTCCGTGACCGTACTCGCTACCTGTTGCGCTTCTGAGTAGGTTGAGGTGGTTCCACGGAAGATTTTGTATCCGGAAACACCAGCCAGACTGTTCCAGGTCAATTCGATTCGATTTTCGTAAACAGCATTTGTTGCTGAGGTTCCGGCGACCGGTGGGGGGACATCCATTGCTGAGCCACTCTCAGCAACGCTGAAACCACTGTCTCCGCCTCCATGGCTTGCTTTGATCCAGTAGAAGTAGTCCTGACCTGTTACCGCAGTGTTGTCGTCCCAGGTGGTTTCTGACACGGCACTCGCAATTTCCTGGGCCGACGCGGTAGAGTTGCTCGTGTTTCGAAACACCTTGTAACTGGTCGCCCGATCAGCCGCATTCCAGGAGATTGCTACTTTGTTGACGAGGGTCCCGTCGGTCGCTGTCAATCCTCCCGGGATTTTAGGGAGAGGAAGACTGAAGCCCGTGTCTGGAAAGCTGAAGGGGCTTTCGCCACCGGAGTTGGATGCTTTGACCCAGTAGTAATAGGTGACACCTCCAGAGCCTTCGGTGTCTGAGTAGTTTGTTTCAGTTACTCCCTGAGCGACCAACTGAGAGGAAGCGGAATCACTGGTCGTTCCCCGGAAGATTTTGTAGGAGGTCGCTCTCTCCGCGGCAGTCCAACTCAGGGCTACGCTGCCTTCAAGAGTCCCATCGCTTGCAGTCACAGATTCTGGTGCCAGGGAGGGCGCTGCTGGGAACCTCTGGCCCGAGTCGAAGCTCGAAAACTGGCTTTTCCCGAAGGAGTTTGTGGCTCTGACCCAGTAGAAATAAACCGTAGAACTGCCGGCGGTGAAATCTTCCCAGCTCGTGCCGGAGACGGTTGCCAGCGGAGTGTTGGTATCAAAAGGCCGTGAGTCGTAGGTTCTTCGATGAACCTCATATTGAGTTGCACCGGGTACGGAATCCCATGCGACGGCCACTCTGTCGAGTAATTCACCGTCAGTCGCCGTCAGGTTCGGAGGAACCATAGGGCCGGATCGTGGCACCAAAATGGTGTCCAGACCAATCACTCCAATAACCTGTTCCACTGAGCTGGAGAATTTCTTCCCGTAGGTGACATTTCCATTGGATGACATTTCCATGCCGTCAACGAGCACGTCTCCTCTGAGAAATCCAGCATCGTAGTCCTCGTGGAAATAAGTTCCGAGCACCTTTCCCGTGTCTTTGTGAAATTCCCGTATCACTTCCGAGCCGGAAGCACCGAATACCGAGGGAAGGGCCGGAATCTGCGTGACTGCGTCGCCATAGGGAGAATCAAATTCCCAATAGTTTTCAATCTGCAGAATTTGATCCCAGATCAGTAAGCCGTAAGTTCCGCCACCTGTCAGGAAAAGCTTATCCCGTGAGTCGTCGATGGACAAATCGTGATCATTTGATTTCCCCGTAAAGGCTGTTCCCGTCAGACTGGGGAGGGCGTCCGGGACAATGGTAAATTTATCAACCGCTGAGGAACCGCCGCTCAATCCCCGCTCCATTACGTAGATGACAGTCCCGCTACCGTTTCGGCGGAGTAGCGGGGCACCGTAATAATCCGGGTCCTGAATGGCGCCTTGCACCACGCCTGTAGAGAGATCTATTTTGGTGAGTAATTCATTTTCCACCACATAAAGGAACCCATCACTACCGATCACGAAGTCCGACACCGGAAAAGGAAGGGTGACACTTCCGGTTGAAGTCAGGTTGCTCCCCGCAGTGAAGCTGTGTATTTTTGATGTCACCGGAGTGGATAAGTAAAGAGTGTTGCCATCCGGCGAAAGGCTCAGGATACCGTTCTCAGGATCATCTGATATTGCGATATCCGCATCAGCGATTCCAGTATCCGTGTTGAAAGCGATCAATTTCTGATTCGTTTCATCGACGATGTAGGAAAGAGGTCTCCCGGGGTCCCCGGCCATTGCCCCGATCTCCCAGGATGTCTGAACTTCCAAATGTGATTTACCCGGTGTTATTGCTGAGTTCGGAAGATTGAGCGAATTGACGCCGATCAATCCGATATACCATTCAGCATCAAAGTCGTATCCGTCGGTTTTTCCATAAACGACAGATCCGTTCGGCGTTACTTCAAGTCGGCCATCCAGGATCGTCCCGCTTTCAAAAACGGATTCAGATCCGGTGTAGTGATAATCGTGAAGAGTTTCCCCTGTCGATTTGTTGAACCTGCGAATGCGTCCGTCATAGGCACTGGATGAAGCACCAAAAACATCCGGTGCCCCGGAAACGTGTCCGACCGCACCTCCATACGAAGCGTCGAAGGGCCAGTAGGAATATTCGCTGGTACCCACGTTCCACACTCCGAGTCCGTAGACTCCTCCTGAAGCGCGGTAAAGCGTGTTAAGACTATCGTCAAAAGCCAAGTCCTTATTATTGCTTCCACTGCCATACCGGGTGCCGACAATCGTTGGAGCGGCATTGTTCTGGACTGCCACTTCGGTGGTAGTTCCGCTCCAGCTCATGATGAACATCCGTGTGCCCTGAGGGTTCCGGACCATGGGATACCCGGGGGAGATGTTGGAATTGCCTACGCTTTCAGCTTCCGCGCCGGTAACGGGATTGAGCTTGGTCACTTGATATTGAAAGCCGCTTGCGGCCGCGCTGACGGCGTAAAGAAATCCATCACTGCCGATCACAAAGTTCTTCACAGAAAAAGGGAGCGAGGTAGAGCCCTGTGGGGTGAGGGTTCCGGTGGAAAAGGCATGGAGCCGGTTCGTATTGGGAGTTGATATGTAGAGGGTGGAGCCGTCGATCGAAAAATCGATGGTGCCGTCACGGACGGTGTCGTCGATAACAACTGAAGTATCCACGTTGCCAGTCTCGGTATTCAGGGCCAGCAAGGTGTCGTCGGTTTCGTTGAGAATGTATACGAGGTTGAGAGCCGGATCAGCCCGCATCTGCCCGATCCGCCAGTTCACCTTTTGTTCAAAGTGAGGAGCAGGGTCAACCAGCTCAGCAGTCGCATTGGGGGCGTAGAACACTCCTGATAACAAAAGGAGTAAACACGGAAAAAGGAATCGACTCAGGGTCATATTTATCTGGAGGAAAAATGGGGAATTCTCGGCGCAAATGTTAGGCTGTCGAGATTTGCATGTCAATATGGGATGGTGCAAATCACCCTACGGAAAAAGGGCTATCGAAAATCCGGATCGAACTCCGTGAGAAAGGAAAACTCTCACTCCTTGCGAGGCGACTTCAGCTCACGAAAGGCCATTCTCGCTCTTGCCCTGAAGGCAGCCGTTCCATGCGGAAGTCCGCGCTCAATGGCGAGAATGACTTCGTCAGTCAGTGCCGGTTCGCGCTTGCAAATCCGGGTGAGGACCGTCATCGAATAAGCTTTAACGGCGACCGTTTCTTCTGGATCGGTTAATCTTTCATAGCAGGTATCGAAGATTCGGGCCAGCAGATCATCCGGCAAATCAATGACCTGAAGAGCCTTCACAATGTTCCTTCGGATTGCAGGGTGACTCTTCTGATCTCCGAGTTGCCTCACCAGTTCAGGAAGAATGGGCGAAGCGAGCTGAGGATGCTCCTCGATGCACTGGTTCATCGGCCAGGCTGCTCGTCGCGCCAATTCTGCATCTTCGCCCAGAACGATTTTCATCAACTGCTTGAAGCGCGTCTGATCCTTACCTACCCAGATGGCGATTATTTCCCTCGAGGCCTTTGTTTGAGCTTGTGCAATTTCTTCGACCAGATTCATCAAGGGGCAGTATTCCGTTTAGCTTCCATCACTTCAATCAATACTCCGCTCAAATTTATCAATGTTTCCCGTCGGGTGCTTTCAGTTAGTCTTCATCACTGTGAGCGTGGACAAAAAAGGAATCGTGATATCTGATCTGCATCTCCTTTCTGCAAGGTCGGAAGGGGAGTCTCGATTTGAGCGCGAGATCAGGCCGCGGTTGAATGAGATCGATACGCTCGTGTTGAACGGGGATACTTTCGATTTTCGCTGGGCGTGCCGCCCTTTGAACGAAACCGTTCCTGAGGCCATCACGTGGATACAGAATCTGCGCTGCGATTTTCCGGATCTGGAGATCTGCTACCTTCTCGGAAATCACGATTGTTTGAGCCATTTCGTGAACGAGCTCCGAAGCCTTGAGCGAATTTCCATTCACGCTCATATCCTTCAGCTTGGTCGAAATTTGTTCCTTCACGGAGACGCAGCCAACTATCGAATGGGGCTGAAACAGTTTCAGAAGTTTCGGGATGCCTGGGAAACAGATCAGCCGAAAAGTAAACGCGATGCCCGGCTCTACGATCTTACGGACAAGGTCGGGCTCAGTTACCTGACACATGCACTCTGGTTCGCGGGGAATACCGCGGTGCGTCGGATTTCCTGGCATCTTGATCGGGTAAGTTCGGCCTGGCGTGAAGACGCGGACAATTGCTTTTTCGGCCACACTCACATGCCAATAAAAAATCGATTGTACCGGGGGATTCGTTTCTACAATACGGGTTCCGGTATCCGGGGAATGGAGTTCGCTCCTGCAACCTTTTCCTATCCAAGGGGAACTCTCAACTCACCACCAGAAACATGACGAACAAAGATAAATCAACTCCGGCCCTTGCCGTTAACTGCTATTCAGATGGCGAGGGTGCCTTCATGGAATGGTCTCAGAATATTCGAGCCAGGCTCCTCGGGCCACTTCTTCGGACTCTCGGGGCAAACGGAGTTCGCGCTGATCACCTTACGTATCTGTCACTCCTCTGCGGTCTTGCCTTTTGTCCGCTCTTTATCGGGGAGTCCTACATCTTCGCTTTCGCATTTCTATTTCTCCATGTGCTTCTCGACGGAATTGATGGACCTCTCGCCCGGCATCTGGGACGGGCCGGGGATCGTGGATCGTTCACGGATACTGCAGCTGATCAAGTCGTAGTAGCGGCCACGACAATAGCATTGATTCATACCGGCCATCTGAGCGCGTGGGCCGGTGGGTGTTATCTCTTTCTCTACACCCTGGTCGTTACGTTTGCCTTTATTCGCAACGCTCTGAAGACTCCCTACTCCTGGCTTTTCCGTCCCCGGTTCATTGTGTTCGCCTGGATGGTAGTTGAGCTTTATCTTTGGAGCGGAAGTCTCAATTGGGTCGTGTGGTCGGCGACCGCAATCCTTGGGCTCAAATCCCTGACTGGCTTCATTGCAATCCGGCGTCGGATTTGATCGACCCCAAATTGAGCTTCCGAGTGTCTGCATCTATCGAAACGATCTCGTGGTATTTCCCGTCGATGCTTTCGATTACAATCACTTGCCCGACAGTGGTACTGCCATCGTGGGTATCTCCCTTTTTGAGATTGATTGTTTCGGCACGTTCTCCCCGTGTATTGATCCATGAAAGTTTCAGAGCACCGTCATAGCTGTTCTTCCAGTTGAACTTGATTTCTTCACCACCCTTAGCGGAGTGAATTCGGGGAAGAAGAGTGATCTTTTTCGAAGGAAGCACGGTTTGTAATTTCTTTTCCAGTTGAGCGACAATTTTCGGGTGATCCGAGACGACATTTTGATTCTCGCCCGGATCGGACTCGTGATCGTAAAGTTCCCGGTGACGAACCGTTCCATCCTTCATTTCGCGCCATTCGACGTAGCGCCAGCGATCCGTTCGAATCGCATTTCCGATCAGCGGTTTCCAAATGTACTGGCTGAAGGCCGCGTCGATGTGATTGGCTTCGGGGTTATCCAGCAAATGGGCGGCGCTTTTGCCCTGCAGGGATTCAGGAACCGGTGAGCTTGTCAGCTCACAAATCGTAGGGAAGAGATCGAGAGACTCGACCAACCGATTGCATCGTTTCCCGTTCGCTTTTGCCCGCGGGTCGTAAATAATAAATGGGATACGGGTATCAATTTCGTAATTGGTCATTTTGCTCCAGCCATTGTGCTCGCCGAGCTTGTAACCATGATCACTCCATAGCACGACGATGGTATCCTCGTCAAGATTTTGGCTTTCAATGGCGTCCAGCAATTTGCCTACTTGAGCGTCGATGAATGAAACAGAAGCGAAGTAAGCATGGCGGAGCCGTCGTGTCTCCTCTTCGGGTAGGGTCCCGGATGCCGGGGTAGGCATGTGGGTCATGTCTGCGTAGTGCGACAGTTCGTAGTTCGTTCCCAGCGCAACCTCCGGAGCACCTTCCGGAGGAGCAGGATTGGTGGGCATCGGAATGGTGGCGCGGTCATATTTATCCCACCAGTTCTTTGGGGGAGCCCACGGCAGATGAGGCAGCGTATACCCTACCATCAATAAAAATGGTTTGTCTTTTGATCCAAGCGCTTTCAATCGATTGATGGCCTTCAAAGTGAGTGCTCCGTCACTGTGTTGTTCATCGGGGATATCTGGATCATTGGTAATCACTCCTCGAAGGATCTCACGGATGCGGCTGCCTTCCGGGAAGGTCTTCCGCTTGTTCTCGTGAAACGTTTTCTGCTCTGGACTGTAATTCGTATAGCTCTTGCCTCCCCATTGGTGAGGCTTGTCCCATGAGCGGGGATCTGGCCAGGGATTGTGAAAAACCTTTCCGTAACCTTCGGCGGCATATCCGCTGTCTCGAAGATGTTGCGGCAGGGTCAAGGCATTCGGCATCGATTCTCTGAAATGAACACTCAAAGTCCAAACGCCGAGACGGTTTGGTCGCAAGCCTGTCCAGGTGCTGGCCCGGGACGGATTGCATACTGCGACTTGAACATAACACCTGTCGAAGGCCACGCCTTTTCCCGCCAGTCGATCCATGTGAGGAGTCAGCATGTGATCCGCGCCATAGCACTTCATCTCCGGGCGCAGGTCGTCGATGCAGATGACTAGAACATTGGGTCGCTTTTCTTCATCTCCCCAAACCGGGTTTGCCATCAACGAAAGCACAAGAAGGGGAAGCAAATAGGATTTCGTCATGGATATTGTGGAATGGGAGCGGGCGATCAGCGACTCGTGGTGATTGTAGAAGCGCTCGCTCGAAAACCACCAGTGTCATTTGTGTCATACGGCGACGCCTCGATCAAGCTATCTCCCTCGGACACAAGTTGATGATAGGGTTCCTTCTCCAATGAAAACTACTATCCTGTGCTTGCTTCTTCAGATCGTTGCATTGTCCGTTTCTTACGGAGGCGACCTGACGATCAGTGATGGGAAGGTATCGAGATTCGAGATTGTTCTTCCTGACAAATTACCCACGCCGGAGCTGGATGCATCACTTGTCGAAACAGCCCGGCTTTTGCAAACAGCGATTGAGGCGAATGGGGTCAAGATTGCTGTGGTCCGGGAGTCGGATCACGAGACTTCAAAGGTGCCCGGGATTTTTCTGGGCAATACCACCTTTGCGAAGGAGCAGGGGATTGATGTAAGCAGGCTGGAAGGTTGGAGCTATATCCATCGTGTCATAGGAAAACGAGATCTAATTCTCACGGGGCATGATCACCCTGCCCCGGCGGAGTCGGACAACCCGCGAAGGCCGACATGGGATCGCGTGGGAACAGCAAAAGGAGTCGCTGATTTCTTGCGAATATACGCAGGTGTCCGGTTCCTTTATCCTGAAATGAGTCCCTACCGGGCGCTGCCAAGGGCGAATGAAATTGACCTTCTCGTGTCGCCGGCAATTGAGTTTTTGCCGACACCGTCGATAGAAATTCCTGATGATCTAAATGTCACCCATACACCCGCGATTCGATTTAACACCGCACATCCACAGGGCGGTAGCTTCTATGATCTGGCCAACAACCGCTTTCCTCGCGTGGACGAAATCTTCGGGGGGCATACCTGGGCCCGAGCGGTGCCCCCGGAGACTTATCGAAAAACGAACCCGGAGTATTTTTCTCTGGTCGGTGGGAAGCGCCTCCTGGAAGGGAATGGGCAGTATTGCCTTTCGAACCCGGAAGTTCAGGAGCTGATCTATCAGGATCTCGCAGGACAGCTGAATAAAGGGCTCGCTTCAGTCGATCTCGGTCAACCGGATGGATTTCGCCCCTGCCAATGCGAAGACTGTAAAACCCTCTACGAAACCGGGGACGACTGGGGGGAGAAGATCTGGATCTTTAACCGGAAAGTCGCAGAACGACTCCTGAAGTCTCATCCTGATCAAAAGGTCACCATGATGTCCTACATTCTTACCGCGAAGCCTCCTGAATCGTTCAAGAAGTTCCCGCTGAATACGCGCATCATGCTGACAGGCACAAACGAGGAGGACATCGAACCGTGGCGTGGGTATGAAGTCCCCGGTGGGTTTACCGGCTACTTATACAATTGGTGTCCGAACCTTGCTACTCGATACACTCCGATGCGCACACCTTCTTTTGTCGAAGAGCAGGCGAAGCGTCTAAAGGAAAATCGAATTCAGGGATTCTATCGGGACGGCCCGGGCGCCTTGTATGGTCTGGAAGGACCGGTCTACTACACGATGGGCCGGATGTATGATGATCCTGAAAATCTTTTCGCACGGGATCTTGTGCCTGAATTTGTTGATGCGGCTTTTGGGGAGTCTGCGTGGCACATGACCCGTTTTTATGATCGGCTTTATCATACGATCGCTTTGTACTCGGATCATATCGGAACGCGCTGTGACGTGTGGACCTATCAGCCTGCAGAAGGCCGTCGTCGGAAAACGGTACAGGACCCTTTTCGAATGGTCGCATTCCTTTATCCTCCAAAGGTGTTGATCGAACTGGAAGAATTTCTTTCCGGCGCTGAGCAAAAATCCAGAACCCCCAAAGTGAAGGAACGTTTAGCTCTCGTCCGCCGCGAATTCAATTATGTAAAGCACTTCGCGAGAGTAGCCCACTTGCATCAGGCTTACGAAGTTCAACCTGATTTCACTTCAAGAGATCGGCTTTGTGATGCTATCGATTCCCGCAACACCGTCATCGCTACCTACTTCGGGGAGCGCGGACGAGCGGTGCCGGTATCTGAAGGGTGGTCCCATGTGATGTTCCCGCCCGGCGGGCACAATGAGGCTCATCTTAAGCTCGCCTACAACAACTACCAGGAACCCTACGAAAATACCTGTTTCAATTGGGATACCGAAAAAATTCGAGTTGCGCCCTTGCCGGGTGCGAAAAGCTTGCGGGTAAAAAAAGCGGAAGGAAAAACCCAATTGTCGCTAAGTAGTCCTGAATGGAAGAATGCAGAGGCGCACTCCCTGATAAATGACAACAAAGGCGCCGGGGCGGACGCTAAAACTGAGTTCAGAGTTCTTTCCGATAAAGAACGAATTTATGTGAAAGTTGAAGCGTTCGGACCGATGGACGAGGCAGAGTCGATTGCTCTCTATCTCGAGCCTGCCCCTGGCAAAGAAGCCGCATACCGGTTTCAAGTTGGCCCTGACATTATTACGAAATCTGAAGCCGCCTCGGGACTAGTCGAAGATGTCATGGATCCGAGATTCATCCTCTTTGATCCGGATTGGAAAGGTGAATGGGATGTGGAAACGAAGGTCGATTCAAAAGGTGAAGCCTGGCAGGCGCTTTCTTCAATTCCCTTCACTGCGGTGAGATCCGAGGCTCCAGAGTCAGGCGTTTTTTGGCGATGCAATGTCGCAAGAACCCCCGGGAAAAAGAGAGAATACTCGACCTGGTCAACTGCGCCCGGGGTGCGAAGCCCGGATGATCGGGCTGGATTTGGAGAATGGGTTTTTGGAGAAGGGAAATAGAGTCCGGCTTCCTCGGCGTGCTAACAAGGTCCTGTCTATCGCTTGATGGTGATGACCGGTTTGCCCACGTCCTGTCGGAAAGACTGAATCACTGAGAAGACCCGGATTCTCATTACGGTTCGTTTTGTAAGTCCCTTGCGAAACTTCGGACTCACCTTTATCTGGAAATCAGTAACTTCAGCAGGCTCAAGCAAGCGCGTAAGGAAAGTCCCTCTGGCGACACTTCCGGATACGTTCGCCCGTCCACCAGTAAGGCGATAGCAATTGAATCGAAAATTTCGATTGTCCCGTGATCCCTGAATTCGCAGGCGCTCAGGAGTGTTCCCATCGTTCTGGGCGCGCATGTAACAAACAGCCTGGCGTCGCCTGGTGATCGAGAAAGTCTGGCCCGCACCCGAAAGACTGTAGCTGTCGTTCCCTTTCATACGGGATCGCTTAGGGCCGGTCCATAGATCGGGAAAATAGTTGGCGATGGTATCCATACTAATGTGCAGTTGATAGGAGCCGGACTGGTCGTCGCCGGCACCGGACACTTTGGCAAAGTAGTCACCGGTCGCGAGCATTTCGTAGATTTGAAAATTTTCACCGTCCCCTTCATTGTCATCCGCTTCGACCGGATTCAGCGGCGATGACGAATCGTCGGCCCGGTAGATGGAACCGATCGTATCCAGTGTTCCGGTCGTGTGGACCGTCACATAACGCCCCGGTGATACAGAGAATTTATACCAGTCGTTGTCGCCAGCTTCCAGATTACCCGCCTGAGTGGAGGCTCCGTTCGAAAAAATGAGTGCGCTTGCTTCATCCGCCGAGTCTCCTCCAGTGTCCTCTGCCCGCTCTCCCGGATTAGACAAGCCTTCCGGTCCAAGTCCGGTGTTGGCCTTCGATCCAAGAACCCAATAGTAGTAAACCGATCCGGCAACAGCCGAAGTATCTTCGTATCCCGCAGCGCCACTGGCAGCCTGGGCAAGTTCGGTTGCTTGACCGAACTCATCGGTCGTCGCGCGATAAATGTGATAGTTCTCCGCAAGGTTCAGAGCCGACCAGTCGATTCGTATCTTTTCCGAAAAGGTGTTGTCTGATGCGGAGACGCCCGGAACGGAACCCAGGGGAGGAATGCCCTGCTGAGTGAGAGAATGGGTTTTGTCGCCAATCGTAAAGGACCCGTTTCGTGCGTCAGTGGATCCGTTTGCCTGCACGGTCACTGTGATTTGACCATTGCCGGATCCCGAGGTCGGATCTACCGAAGCCCAGAGAGGAGGAGCGCTAACACTCCACGAAGTATTCGAACTTACCGTGATCGCATAATTCTGGGATTGATCGTCAATTGATTTCACGGCAGGGCTGATAGTGATCATGTTAGTCGGAGCATCGTCATAGACCGCTGTGATGATTCGATCTTCAGACATTCCCAGTTGAAGCGAACTTGCTGTGCCAAGCGTATTCCCATCTTCGTCCTGCCATTCCTGGAATAGATGGCCATTGATCGCAGAAGCAGATGTCAGAGTCACATTCTCTCCATTAGAGCAATCCGCTCTGAAAGGGGTGGTTCCCGGTTTGGATCCGCTAATGGTGGCGCCGTTTATACCGGTCGAGAGCAGGTTTAAAGAGCGAGTCAGATTATGGCTTCGTGGCGGAATGAAGTCTTCGATGAGCCGTAAATCCGTGTCCGGATTGGAGTAGTTCTGACCCAAAAGCAAATCGTAGGAGCCGTCGTCGCTCGCATAGTCCGGCAAATAGGCAAAGGTGCTATCGAAGGTCTCCTTCCTGTCATCGGACGTTGCGAATTGAAGCTCGGCATGAGAGTTGAAAGAAAGCTCTCCGGAAGGCGACACCTGCACTTCAATAAATGTGGCGTTGAGAGCGGCATCGGATGCGGCAGCATATAGGAACAGACGATCGTCCGGGGCCCGCAACAATCTATGCCCTGGCCGATTAGCATCTGAGGAGTGAAACTCGGAACCGAAAGTCAGCTGCTTTCCATCGATATAACGGTTGGTCTGCGGATCGAAAGTGAGTAGGTGGCCGTTCCCTTGCATCACCAGCAGGTACCTCCGGTCCCGGCTGTAGGCGAGATCGGATATGCTGCCACTCCCATTCAGCGGCGCAGTGCTGAACCCCATGCGATCCCGCATCGTTCCCCCGGACGGATAGTCATAACAAAAGATCTTCGGATCCGAGTTCGCGGGAACGTGCTCGGCCGGGATGGTGTGGACATAGTCCGAATTGAAATAGCCAATATGGCAGAGCTCCTGTAGTAGGGAGCCGTCGGCCTCCCGAACGATCCGGTTCCGCAGCCGCACGGTGTTATAGCAACGGCTCATGTAGCTCAGCTTCCATCGAGTATCCAGCTGAGTCTTATCGAATGACATTAGGCCCCCGGAAAATGCAGTCCCCCCCCGCGGTGCGGTATGGGTGCCGGTTACGAACATGAGATCGTCGATGCCATGTTGAATGTAGCGGTAGCGCTTAATGGCGCCACCGGCAATCGCACTCGAGCCATCGAGATCGATCCTGGACAGCCGGGTGTCGAACTTGTCCATTGTGAATCGCTGGAGCGGCACTCCGTTCGAACTATACTTAAACCGGGTCATGCCGATATATCCACTGACATAGAGCCAGTCGTCTCCGTTGATATTCGTCCATTGATGACCATAAGGTCCGAGCCCGACCTTCAGCGGCAGCTCCAGAGTCGGGTCGGCGGAATCCAATTCAAGGTAGGTCTTGTTCACCTCACCCGGAGTAGGCGTGTTCATATCGAACTGGGACAGGTAGTAGCCGTACTCCGCCGCCGCCAGTGCCTGACCATCCTGTCCCGGTAGGTGCGTGACCATGTAGCCGGGTGCCAGTGACGGGCCGCCAATGTTGTCGAGAATTTCCTCGTAGTCGCTCGGCGTCTGCAGCATGTGCTCAATGGCGTCGTAATTGACTTCGATGTCCCCGCTCAGCGAGGTGTCCCTGATACCGGTGATCACGTCTTTCAGCTGGGTGCGCGTCATGTTCAGAACGCCGTAGTTGGTAAAGGTAATCTTACCGGCGGCATTGAACGGGGTCGCATCGACAGGCTTGTTCACGTAGTCGTCGAAGTCAGGAAATACACCCGAGGCCTCAGTGCCAAAAGCATCCACGCTGCCGTCGGTATTGAGGTCGACACGCCAGGGACCACCCACGGAGTTCGGGTAAGGCCTGGCGTAGATAGTATTGCCATAAGTGGGAAATTGCCAAAGACGGTAGTTGGGGCCGCCGATCGTTGGCAGGACGTCCCAGAAGTCGTGAGGGGCTGTGGGCCAGGCCGCGACGGGAAAGTGAAAGTTGGCAGCAAACGCAACCGGATCGTCCCAATGGTCCTGGGGAACCGTCCACATGCCACCCCAGAAAAATCCGTGCTCAAACCGCCTGTTCTGCACCGAGGAAAAAACCATTCGCGCTGGCGTGATGTTGTTCATGCTCCAGATCATCCGATAGGAACCGTAGTGCCCGACCTTGTTGGTATTTCCGGTTTCACCAAGAGCCTCTTCCCTGGTCGGCCTATCGTCATACATCAGGTCCTTCACACTCACCGGCGGAAGCTCCCACTCGGCGGTGACCGGATCGAAACGCACGATCTGCGATGGCACTGCGTTGGACCAGTAAATTTTAAAATCGGTACCCCGCGCCATCGTTCCGGTCGACTGACCCAGTCCTCCCAGACCTCGGGGGAGAATGTGAACCCCTTCAAACTGCTGGTCGGTCGCGTGAACTTTGATGTCGCTCGGTTCCAGGTTGATTACCAGATCCTCCGTCCCATTGAGCCAATCGGAATTGAGCGGCACCTCGCACAAAACCCGCCGAACCTCACCCGGATCTCCCGTTGTCTGGTCGTAGAGCTGGAACTTGAGAACGACATAGAGACTCCGCTTGCTAAGATCGCCGGGGAAATCTGTCTGCAAGGACAGCGGGCCATTGTTCCCCGCATCCACCAGTGGGTAGTTGATACTCGACTTCGCCTGGTAGGTATTCGGGTCCATGATCACAGTTCGCCCTGCAGCGCCCACCGTCACGGTGTCAAAAGTGGCAAGGTCGGGCTGCGGAATCACCGGGGCTGCTCCTTCGAGAAACTGGCCTGATTCGATCACGGCATTCTGCGCTAGCGTCGTTACCAGGGTCTGCGGATCCAGGGTTCCATTGAGGGAATACAAACGCCGGAAAAACACATTCGCCCCGCCGCTGGCCGAAATAACAATGCCTGCGTATTCAGTGTCGTCTTTGCGAAGGATAATCGAAGGCTTTTCCCACTCTTTAGACAGGTCCAGAGTAGTGGTATCGCCGAATGATCCGTCCGCAAAAATGAGTCGATACTCCAGTTCGAGCGACGGGTAGCGGGTGCGGGCGACATCGAAGCCATGGAGGTAGACGACAACGGCATCGTCGTATTGAGCGATACTTACGGGCTCGGTAATAACCATTTCCGGCTCCGCAGCAAGTGCGGTGTGGCATAATATACCCGTAAAAAGCACCGGAATCAGACAGATCAGGGAAAGGCGCCCTTGCGAAATGAAGACCGCAAAAATCCCTCTCATGAAAGTTTGCATGCAGAGCTTTCCAATGGACTGGAGAGGGGGATGGTTCATATATAGAATCCTCCCGGGGAGAAGAAAACCTAACAGGGAAAGGGGAAAAAGGAGAAACGAAATTTATCGTAGACTATTGCCCCCGGTCCGGGGAAAGCGAAACAACAGGATTGGATGATGAGAGCAACCCTGATAGTTTATCTGCCTTCACCGGATCGATCAATCACGAAGAAGCACAAGCCGCATGTTGCATCGCAATGTCACAAATGGCGGAACAATCGGTTCAAAACTACTGAACCGGAATTTCGAAGGCTCCGGGATCCGGGGCAAGGCCCGAATATTCAAGCGAAACTCCCTGACCTTTCCTGTAGCTCAAGTCCCGGTCGACTGTGATGGTGTTCGTCTCGTGATCGATTGACAGGATTGTGGCGCCTTGTTTTTGTCCTTCCAACTGAATGCGATCCCCTTCCATGATCCCCCATCCATCTATGAAATACCGGGAATCGGCTCCCCGTTCCTCTATGGATTCCGCCAAAGCTTCTACTTGGAGGAAAAGATTTTTAAGGGCTTCGCCCCAATTGAAGAATGATTCGCCGGTCGGGATTACCTGGTAATGGTAATGATCGGCTTGCCCACGTCTTGTCTGAACGGCTGAGCCACTGAGTAGACTCGAACCTTCATCGTCTGACGGCGCGTCAAACCTCTGCGATACCGCGGGGTCACCTTGATCTTGAAATCAGTAGATTCTCCCGGGTCGAGAGACCGGGTAGCAAACGTTCCATTTCCAACATGTCCGGAGACGTTGGATATTCCTCCAGTCAGTCGGTAGTAGTTGAACTTGAATTTTCGGTTGTTTCGCTGTCCTTTGATTCGCAGTTCCTCCGGAACATTTCCGTCGTTCTGCGCTCGCATGTAGTAGCTGTCTCTTATACACATCTGACGCTGCCGACGAAGAGGATA
>OJCB01000248.1_pt1 | contig 22227 bp, 18 predicted proteins | sample 1591501 | NCBI WGS metagenome assembly OJCB01 (sample SAMN05416813, study PRJEB24817) | seawater metagenome | isolation source: Sea water | place: Canada:Atlantic | collected 2013-07 | reverse complement strand
GATGTGTATAAGAGACAGCTTTGACACCGGAAAGCAGTTCGTCCACGCGCATGGCGATGGGCTGGGAAAAGTTAAACAGCAGGCCGGGATGCTTTTCCAGTTTCTGCTGAATTTTTTCCTGCAGCTCCAGGCGATTGCTGGCGCTTTCCCATTCCTCTACCGGTTTGAGGCCGATATAGATTTCCACATTACTCACCGGCTCCGGGTCGCCGCCAATTTCGGCGCGCCCTACCCGGCTGAGCGCGTAGGTCACTTCCGGGAAGGTCATGATTTCGCTTTCCAGTTTCTGGCCCACTTCCAGGGCGGTATCGAGGCTGGAGGACGGTGCCAGCGTCACCCGCAGGGCCAAGGTGCCTTCTTCCAGTACCGGCACGAATTCGGTGCCTATGAAGGGTGTGGCGGCCAGGGCCAACGCGAACAACCCCACGGCACCACCGACAACGACCTTCCGTGCGCTCATGGCCTTGCGGAGCAAGATCCGGTAATGCCCTTCCAGCCAGTTCACCAACCGATTGGGTTTTTCTTCCACGCCGCTGCGGAACAGGAACGTGGCCAGCGCCGGGACGATGATCAGCGCCACCAGCACGGCGGCGGCCATGGCGAGCATGATGCTGATGGCCATGGGCACGAACATTTTCGCCTCCACCCCTTCAAAGGCGAACAGGGGCAGGAACACCACCAGGATGATGCCGGCGGCAAAGAACACCGGGCGCGCCACTTCCTGGGCGGCGTCTTTTACCCTCAGGGCGATGCCACCCTGTGAATCGTGACTGCCCTCTTTGCGGCTCAGGTGTTTGAAGATGTTTTCCACCATCACCACGGAGCCATCCACCAGCATGCCGATGGCCACGGCCAGGCCGCCCAGGGACATGAGGTTGGCGGACATACCCAAACTTGCCATGACCAGCAACGCCAGGCCGATGGACAAGGGGATGGATAACAGCACCAGTACGGTGGCACGGATATTCATCAGGAACAGGGCCAGCACGATGACGATAAACACGAAGGCCAGCAACAAGGCGGTGACCACAGTGCTGACGGCTTTTTCCACCAGGTCGGCCTGGTCGTAGAACACCTGAAATTCCACACCGTCGGGCAGGGCCTGCTGGATACGGGCTTCGCGGTCCTTGATGCCGTCGATGGTGGCCTTGGTGTTGGCGCCCATGCGTTTGAGCACGATGCCAGCCACCACTTCACCTAACGCTTCCTGTTCACCGTTGGCATCGCGGCGGGTCATGGTGAGGGCGCCCTGGCGGATCTCGCCGCCGAATTCCACCTTCGCCACATCGCTGACGCGCACCTGGGTGCCGTCCACTTCTTTCAACGGAATGGCGCCAATGTCATTGAGACCCTGCTCGCCACTACCGACCCAGCCCATGCCACGGATGACTAGCTGCTCGGCACCGCGGTCCAGATACCAGCCGCCGGCGTTGCGGTTGTTGGCGGCGATGGCATCCATGACCTGTTGCAGGCTCAGGTCGTAGGCCAGCAAACGGGTAGGGTTCACGTTGACCTGATACTGGCGCACTTCACCGCCATAGCTGAGCACATCGGTGACGCCACCCACGGGCATCAGCAGCAGTTTCACCACCCAGTCGTTAAGGCTGCGCAACTGCATGGCATCCACATTGGAGCCGGGCTCCGCGGTGAGCAGGTATTGATAGACCTGCCCCAGGCCGGAGGTGTTGGGGCCCATTTCCGGGGTGCCGACGCCGTCGGGAATATCTTCCCGTGCGGCCTGCAATCGCTCGAACACCAGCTGGCGGGCGAAATAGATATCGGTGCCTTCCTCGAACACCACGGTGACGATGGACAGGCCGGTCTTGGAGATGGAACGCACCTCGGCCACCTGCGGCAATGCATACATCACTGCCTCGATGGGATAGGTGATCAGCTGCTCCACTTCTTCCGCGGCCAGGCCTTCGGCTTCGGTGTTCACCTGTACCTGGACGTTGGTCACGTCCGGGAAGGCATCCAGTTTCAGGTTGGGTAATTGCCAGCCGATGACGCCGATGGTGATGACCAGTAGTAGAAAGACAATGAGGCGGTTGTTCACCGCCCAGTCGATTAGTTTGTTGAACATGGTGGTCTCCTGGACCTGCCGGTGTTTTTTGCTGCGGCGCTTCTGGGTGTGAAGACTGGGGAACAACGCTGGATCATTGATCTGCGTTTGGAGCCTCTCACCCTCTCCCTGTCCCTTACTCGCTGCGCTCGCCCTTTCGGGCCAGCCTGCGGCTGTTCTGCGCTGCGCTGGTCCCCTCAAGGGAGAGGGGACCTTCCAGAGAGGCCGCACATGGCATCATCACCGGTGTATTAAATTAATGGTTGTGAACTTCAAAACCGGACTTGGCCATTTCGCTGGCCAGGAAAAAGGCGCCCCTCGTGACTACGCGTGTGCCCGATTCGATGCCGGTGACGATGCGGCGGTTTTCCAGTTGGCCGTTGAGTTCGATTTCTACGGGTTTGTAGTGGCCCGGCTCTTCTTCCACGAACAGTTGCCAATCGCCATCCCGGCCACGGGTGAGGGCCTCCTCCGGCACGGTGAGGGCGTTCTCGGGCGCAACTAAAGACAGCTCCACATCGGCGAACATGCCCGGGTGCAACAGGTGGCCGGCATTGGGGATGGCCACGCGCACGGACAGGGTACGAGTCACTGGATTCAGACGGTGGCCGGATTGAATCACCCGGCCCTCCACTGAGGTATCACCCACGATCACTCGCGCCGGGGTGCCGGTGGCGATTTGCAGGCCGGGGCTGGGTGGCAGGGCGGCTTCTGCCCACAGTTCGGATTCATCCACCAGCGTCACCAGGGCGCTGCCAGCGGTGAGCCATTGGCCTTGCTGAAAAGCATCTTCCAGCACCAGGCCGTCATCCGGGGCGGTGAGAGTGTAGACGCCCTTTTCGTTTTTGCCGGCTTCGATGGCAGCGATGGCCTCGTTATCCAGGCCGTAGCCTTTGGCACGGGCACGCAAGGCCTGATAGTCGCCACGGGCATCCAGGTAGCGCTGGTTGCCCACGGTGCGACGACCCAGATTATTCACCCTCCGCCAGGCATCGGCGGCCACTTGCAGATCACTTTGCAGTTGCGCCATGGTCGGGCTGAACAGGGTAGCGATGGGATCGCCCTTTTCCATGTGCTGGCCCAGGGTGACGCTGCGCGATTGCACCTGGGAGTCGATGCGCACCGGCACCACCCAGGTACGGTACTGGTTGCTGGTGATTTCTGCCGGGACGGTCATGGTTCGGGTGGCGTTTGGCTCCGGCTCCACTGTGATGACTTGCAGGTTCAGCATGTTTTGCTGTTCGGTGGTTAACTCCAGGACGGTTTCTTCCTCATGGACGCCTTCAGATACGCCATCGTGGTCATGGCCATCATGGTCCGTATTGTCGTCCGGTGCCGGTTGTTGGGCATGTTGCTGTGTTTCGTTGCTTTCGTTGTGGACATGGGCGTGGTTGTCTTGAGCCCAGGCGGGGAGAGACAACGTCGCCAGCAGCGCTATCGCCAATGGCTTTTTCTGAAGTTTCATTTTGATTTTCATAAAAATTTCCAATTTTTTTTGTAGGAGCGCCGTTAAGGGCGCGAAGAAGTTGGCACCGCTTTTCGCAGAAACCATTCGCGCCTCAAGTGGCGCTCCTACAGCAATTTTTAAGGTCAGTCGTAACCTGATGGATTAGTTCGCCAACTGATTCAGCCAGTCGTTGAGCTGGGCGCTTTCCTGAAGCCACTGGACCCAGGCCTGCTGCATGGCTTCGCGCAGGGCGATGCCGGAGAGGCGGGTATCGAGGCTCTGGTTGAGGGCCTGCAGGTAGTTCTGGGTAGTGAGCTCGCCCTGTTGCCAGACTCTTTCCAGAAGCGCATCGCTGCGAGACAAGGTGTCGCCGGTGAGTTGCTGCCAGGTTTGCCAGCGCTGGCGACGTTGCTGGTAATCACGCAGGGCGCCGTCCAGGCGGGCGGCGATGTCGGTGCGGGTTTTCTCCAGCAGGGCGCGGCGGGCATCGCTGTCGGCCAGGGCGGCCTGGTAGCTAGCGCTGCCGGTATTGAACAGTTTCAGGGGCAGGCTGATATCCACGCCCCACAGATTTTCATCGCCTTCCTTGCCAACGCGGAACCCCAAGGTGGGATCGGCCCGGCGTTGCCGGTCCGCCACGGTGGCGCCCTGCTCCGCCAAGGCCAGTTGCAGCTCCGCCAGACGCAGATCAAAACTGGCCGACAAGCGTTGTGCCGTATCGGTACTGACAGCAACAGCCTGCCAATGGCGAGCAACGGGCAAGGGCCGGCCCGGCTGGGAACTGGCCAATATCTGTCGCAACCGAATCGCGGCAGCGGTGGCATCACTTTCTGCCTCCGCCAGGGTCTGCTGGGCCTGGGCCAAAGACAGCCAGGCCAGTTGCGCATCCACCTGGCCCAGGTCGCCAGCCTGTTCGCGGCGGCGAATCAGGTCGCTGAGTGCAGACAGCTGCTGCTCCTGTTGCCGGGTGGCGGCCAATCGGGCACGGGCGGCATCAAATGCCACCAGGGCATGCAGGCTGTCTGCCAACAGGCTGGCGCGGGCCTTGTCGACGCGCAGTTGTGCCAGGGTATCGCGCACCGCCAAGGCATCGCGGCGAGCGCGAGCCTTGCCGGACCAGTCCACGGTCTGACTGAGGCCGACGGTTTTGCTGATCTCGGTGCTGTCTTCGTAACCGATATTCAGTGCGGGGTTATAGAGCGGCTGCGCCGCATCACGGTTTTCTGCCAGCCAACGTTCCTGCTCGGCAGTAATGGCCCGGCTGGCGGGCAGATTTTGGATCTGTTGCTGCACCCAGCCGGCCCACTGGCCGGGCGGGGTTTGCGCCTGTGCGCCGGCGGCACACAGCGGCAAGAGCAGTGCGCAACGGCGCACTACTGCGGACAGACTTTCCATGGGAAAGCTCCTGATCAGTTATCCGGAATCGGTCGCGCTCAGGCACGACGCAGGGTCGGAAAAACGATCAGGCGATGGGAGGGCGGAACGGGTTGTCAGCCGGGGCATCCGGCAAGGGTGGCCGCAGCGCCAGTACGTGGGCCGGCGGCGCGGGCGGGCGCGCAGGCGTACAATCGGCACTGGCCATGAAACCATGGCACTGGCAGCAATGGTCGCCACTGGCGTCCAGCACATCCAGCTGGGCGGGGGCAGTATCGGTCTGCTCCACGGCCACGTCGGCATCGTGCTCATGATGCATGGCATCAAGCACCAGCACGTGAGTGCAGATGATCAGCAACAATGTCCAGACCAGTGCTTTCATGGTGCCAGCCGTGGGTTAAGGGGGTTCTACTCTGCGAATAGTGAAGACCCCGGTCAAGGGATTTAGTTTCATTCGGTCATTCACAGCCCGCATCGCACGAGGCAGAGTAATAGCCCCCTTTACCTGACGAGAGAGACCATGAGCCGCCTGGAAGAAGTCCGTGATTCCGTTCTTGCCCACCCCCTGCATAGCGCCTGCGAGCTGGAATTGCTGAGCGCCGGCGAAGGCCGCAGCGAGGTGCGTTTTGCGGTGAACGATTTCACTGCCAATCCCATGGGCGCCCTTCACGGCGGCATTGTCTATGCACTGATGGACGTGGCCTGTTTTTTTGCGGTGGTGCCGTCGCTGTCCGAAGATCAGCAGCCAGTCACCGTCGAAACGCACAGCAGCGTCCTGCGTGCCGCCATGAAGGGCGAAAGTGTGGTCATCCGCGCCCGGCTGGATCGACTGGGCCGCACCCTGGCAGCCATGCGCGCGGAAGCCCTGGCGGTGAATGCCAGCGGCGAAGAGCGGCTGATTGCCACCGGCTCGGTGACCAAGGCCATTACCACTGTCCGCTAGCGACGATTTTCCGAAATCGGGACATCCCTGACCAACGGCAGAACAGGCAGCATGACTGGGACACAGCACGGCCTGCCATCAATTGTCAGCACCGACACCGGCGAGTATCGTCAAAGATGACGGCCCGGCGCAGCCTCCCCCAATGCATTATTTAGCACTGCGCCCACAAGGCCAAGGATGAGGATCGCGATATGTATCAGGTTATGCTTGTCGATGATGAGGATTACATCCTCAAGGCCCTGAAGCGCACCATCAACATGTACACAGACTGGGACGTGGAAACTTACCAAGACCCACGAGAGGCCCTGCGTCGGGCACGCACCACCGTTTTTGACGCGGTCATTACCGATTACATGATGCCGGAGATCAACGGCCTGGAGCTGTTGCAGGAACTGCGGGATATCCAGCCGGATACCATCCGCATCCTGCTCACTGGCGTGATTGATATTGAAACCGTCATGTCCGCCATCAACAAGGCCGGCGCATTCCGTTTTATTCCCAAACCCTGGGATGACGAACAACTACTCGACAATATTCGTGAAGGGCTGAAGTTCCGGGATATTCTGCTGGAAAATCGGATTCTGGCGGAAACCGTTCGCGAACAGCGCAAAACCCTGCGCAGTCTTGGCTATGAAAGCTGATCACGGCTAGCCAAATACGGGAAGGCGTTTTCCATGGAAAGCATCATGAACAAAACCGATATCGGTTTCGGCATGGAGGCACAAGGGCTATTCCTGGTCTCCTCCACTGTCATTCTCCTTATCATCATCTTCTTTCTCTATAAAACCTACCGCACCTCCATCAATGTGGAAGCCAAGCTGTCCGAGTTTGCCTCCCTGACGGACAACCGTTTTGGGCGCAAGATGCATCTGATCGAGGTCAATGCGGACGAATACAAGCTCAACAAGAGTTTGCTCGGCCCCCTGGCACGTATCATCGATGAATATTGTGTGCTGACCACAGACAGCCAGGGCACCATCACGTTTGCCAACGGCAAGTTCCTGTCGCTCAGCGGCCACGCCTTTTCCCATTTGATCGGCAAAAACGAAAACATCAACCACCCGCAAGGCCATGACAGCGACCTACCCATCATGCAATGCAAGCATGCGGCTTCCGGGGTCTGGAATGGGGAGGTCTGCAATCAGCGCGCGGATGGCAGCCTTTACTGGATGAACATGTTCCTGTTTCCGCTTTCCTATATTTCGGATGAGGACGATGGCTATATTTACTTCGGCACGGACATTACTGATATCAAGACGGAGAACAACCAGCTGATCCAGGAGGTCAAGGAGAAAGACCAGAAGCTGAGCCATGTCGAAACCATGCTTCTGCACTCTGAAAAGATGGCATCCCTGGGCACTATCTCTGCTGGCATTGCCCATGAGATCAACAACCCGATTGCCATGCTGTCATCCAACCTGAATCGCTCCCGGGAATATATGGATGCCATGTCGCAAGTGATAAGCGGCTTACAAAAACGCATCAGCGAAGAAAAATTCGAGCAGTTTCTTCGGGCTGAGGCCAACCTGAAAATTGATCACAAGAAACTTCGTTTTATTCTGGAAGACCACCCCGCGCTGATTGATGAAACCAGCGAGGGCATTGAGCGCATCAAGCAGATCATCCGCGACCTGAAAAATTTCTCACACAATCAACCGGAATCTTTTTCTCCCACCAACATTGCCGCCTGTATCGCCACGTCGCTGAATCTTGCCAAGCATGAGTTGAAGAACCGCATCAGTGTCAGCCACACGAAACTGGATTCCTTGCCCGAGATACCCGGTTCTGAAAGCCAGCTTTCACAGGTTTTCATGAATCTGTTCGTCAATGCTGCCCAGGCCATTGAGGGAAAAGGCACCATCACCATTACCGCAGACTATGACGACCAATGGTGCACGCTGAGGGTAGCCGATGACGGGCCCGGCATTCCCAGCGAGACGCTGGAGCAGATCTTCGAGCCCTTCTACACCACCAAACCCATCGGCAAAGGCACCGGACTAGGCCTGTCGATTTGCCATGACATCATTCGGCACCATGGCGGCGCCATGATGGTGGAGAGTGAACCCGGAGCGGGCACCACTTTCATCATCAAGCTGCCATTGAAACAGTCTGAAAAAGTTCATGCAGCCTGATTATGTGTACACCCTCACCACACCGGAAGGCGTGCAACAACGCATTGCCATTGAGCTTGTCGATGACACCGTTTCCATCCCGGACAGTTTCACGCCCCCTGCCTGGGCAAAACTGACCTATCACCAATGCAGCCACTGCCCGCTGGACAAAGAGACACATCGCTATTGCCCCATCGCGCTCAACCTGGCCTTCCTGCTACCGGAGTCTGCGCTGGGTGACTCTTTTCAGCCGGTTGCCGTACAAGTTGATACCCCTCAACGGCAGTACAATCAGACAAGTACACTGCAGCGAGCACTCAGTTCTCTGTTCGGTCTGATCTGCGGTCTCAGCGATTGCCCGCACACGCGCTTCCTGCGCCCCATGGCCCGATTTCATCTCCCTCTCAGCACTGAAACTGAAACACTGGTGCGCACCGTCAGCCTGCACCTGCTGCAACGGCATATGAATCACCGCCAGGACAGCGACTCATCACTGGCCGATCTCAACGCCCGTTATGCCGCCCTAAATGAATTGAATCGCTGCTTTACCAAACGTTTGCGCGGTAAACGCCAGTCCGATGCGCCAATCAATGCGCTGATACTGCTGCATGTGACCGCCCGGGAAATGCACTGGAATCTGGAAGAGGAGCTGGCCAGTCTGGCGCCGCTGTTTCGGGATGACAGCGACGCCTGAGGCCTGGGGAGACTGGGAGGACTACTGGTCGGCACCAAGGTAACGGTTCAGCACCAACCGCCATTCCTGGGAAGGCAGGATATCGAGCATGGCCTGGTCGATGGGCTCACGCAGTTGGCTGCCGTTGGCCACTGCGAACGCATAGCTTTCCTCTCGGACCAGTTTGGGTAACACCAGCACCTGGGAAGTATCTCGCTCGCGCAGCATGTAGCGCATCACCGGGGCATCAGCGACCAGAGCATCCACTTCACCGAGCACCACCGCACGCATACCCTTTTCCAGATTTGGATAGCTGCGGTAGTTTAGCCCTTCACCCACCAGCCATTGCTCACCGCTGGTGGCGTCCACCACGGCCGTTTCCACTCTGGGCAAGTCGCCAGCACCCGCTACCCGGGTCTGCAACTGATTGACCGTAACGCTGGACGCAATGGCAGCCGTAAAACCGGAAATGGTAATGATGCTGACAAACATCCACACCAGACCGATAGCCCGCCCGGCTGTACTCACCGGTGCCTTGTCGCCATAACCCACCGTGGTCATGGTTACCGCCGACCACCAGAAACCACTGCCAATGCCCTGGCCTGCAGAACCGCCAAACTGTTCCGGGTTTTTCTTGCGTTCGAACAACCACACCAGCAACCCCACCAGCAACAACACCAGCCCGAGCGCCAGCACAGCAGATAAGAATTTCCAGGAAAACAGCCCGCGCAGGGTGGTCATCCAGCCACTGGCTTCCGTACGGGTGGCGATGCCAAGCCCGCCCCGATACATGGGTTGGGTGAAATCCAGCCGCCGCTCCCGGTCGCCGGTGACGCTGATGGCACCGATGGCCACATCCGCCTGACCCAGTTCCACCGCTTCGATCATGTCGGCTACGGTCTTGTAGGGGCGAAAGCGGTATTCATAACCGGCCTGCTCTGCGATCTGTTCCCACAGCTCGACGCTGACACCATCCCAGCGATCACCATTCTGAAAACTGAATGGGGGCGAGGCCTTTACCGCCACAGTGAGTGGTGCGGCACTAGCAGACGCCACCCACACGCACAGGCAAGCCATCAGCAAAACACGTATTCTTGTTCTCACAGAGATCCCTCCACTTCATACACGATGCCATGCCTGACCGACTGAAATATCCTATTGTTGTGCTGCTGGCCGGCACGCTGTCTTTACCGCAGGGTAGCGGGGCCCATGGCTTTCTGCCAGACGAGATCCCCATGGCAGCAGGCACGGCACTGCGAAAGCCAGTGGATTTACCCATCCTGGCGGCGAGTTTTTACAATTCCTGGACGCCAGCCCACCTGGATATCCCGCATCAACACAGTGTGCGGTTACGCCTGACAAACCTCAGTGATGATTGGCACCTGTTTGCTTTGGGAGATGACACTGCTCTTCGCGACCAGGATCTGATCCACAAGCTGATGCCGGATCTGCGCAAGGATTACCCCAACACCCGCCTGAGTGAGCCGGGCAGCACGGTGACCTTGCCGTGGCGATTTGATCGGGAAGGACGATTCAGCCTGCGCTGTGTACGGGCGTCGCATCAGACTCGGAGCGAGGCGTTGACTATCGAGGTAGCGCCGCGCGCTCACTGATTTATGTAGGAGCGAGCGGAGCAACCGCCAAGATGGCAGCGAAGTGCATAACCCCGAAATCTGAAAAAACAGCTTCACCACAGAGGGCTCAGAGTTCACTGAGGAAAGGCAGGTTTTTCTCTGTGAACTCTGTGCCCTCTGTGGTGGAAACGCTTTTGATTCTGGTCTTATATGGCGCCGCGAGCGACGCTCCTACGGCAGATTTTTTGCAAAAAAAAGCCCCGGCAGTACCGGGGCAAGGGGAAGCCGGTGATGACCGGCATTTCATCAGCGTTCGTTGTGTGTAGCGGGGGCGTGTTCTTCCTTGACGCGGAACCAGGCGGCATAGAGTGCAGGCAGAAACAGCAGGGTCAATGCCGTTGCCACGATCAAGCCGCCCATGATGGCTACCGCCATGGGGCCGAAGAAAACGCTGCGTGACAGCGGGATCATGGCCAGTACAGCGGTCAAGGCGGTGAGTACGATGGGACGGAAGCGGCGCACGGTGGATTCGATGATGGCATCCCAGGTGCTGAGCCCCTGGTCCATGTCCTGGCCAATCTGGTCCACCAGAATCACCGCATTGCGCATGATCATGCCAGCCAACGCAATGGTGCCGAGCATGGCCACAAAACCGAACGGCTTCTGGAAAATCAGCAGGAAGAAGGTCACCCCGATCAACCCCAGCGGTGCGGTGATAAACACCATTAGCGATAACGGCATGCTGCGCAGTTGCAGCATCAGCAAAGTGATCACCACAAGGATGAATAACGGCATACCGGCATTCACTGATTTCTGCCCGCGAGCGGATTCCTCCACGGTGCCACCCACTTCCAGCAGGTAGCCCGGTGGCAGATCGGCACGTACCCCTTCCAGTTGCGGCATGATCTGGCTGACCAGGGTGGCCGGCAGGGCGTCGTCCTTCACGTCGGCGAGAATGGTCACCGTCGGGAGACGGTCGCGATGCCAGATAATGCCTTCCTCGAAACCGTACTCCAGGGTGGCAATCTGGTTCAGCGGTACGCTGCGGCCGCTGTCGGTCTGTACCGCCAGGTTGCCGAGCAGTCCCAGGGCATGGCGTTCGTGGCTGTCGCCGCGCACTTCCACATTGATCAGCTCGTTATCTTCCCGGTACTGACTCACTGCCACACCCGACAGGGAAGCCTGCAGGGCAGTGGAGAGCTCTGCAGTCGTGATGCCCAGCGTTCGTGCACGATTCTGGTCCACGTTCAGGCGCACCACCTTGCTGGGTTCTTCCCAATCCAGATGCACGTTCTGGGTGTGAGGATTATCGCGGACATGTTCTGCCACCCGCCGGGCCAGTTCACGAACCTGGGGAATGTGCTCCCCGGAGACCCGGAACTGCAATGGATAGCCCACCGGAGGCCCGTTTTCCAGCCGCGCCACACGGGTACGGACCATGGGGAAATCCCGGTTAAGGATCTCTTCCAACCAATCCATTACCTGTTCCCGCTCCTCGATATTGCGCGTCAGAATAACGAACTGGGCCACCGAAGCCGCCGGCAGTTTCTGGTCCAGGGACAGGTAATAACGGGGGGAACCACTGCCCATGTAACCCACGTAGTTTTCTATCAACTCGTTCTCAGCAAGCATGGCTTCCAGACGCAAGGCTTGCTCCTGGGTGGCGGTGAGCGAGGCACCCTCCTCCAGCTTCATGTCTACCATCAGTTCCAGCCGACTGGACGACGGGAAGAATTGCTGGGGCACCAGGCTGAACAACAGTAGGGAAAACACGAAGATCCCCACGGTCAGACCGATAACGGTTTTGCGGTAGCGCACGCACCACTCCACCACGTTACGAAAGCGCTGGTAGAAGGGTTTCTGATAAGGGTCGTGCACGTCGCCACTGGCATCGCGTTTTGCCAGGTTCGGCAGCAGCTTCTCACCCAGATAGGGCACAAATACCACCGCCGTAATCCAGGAAGCCAGCAGCGCAATGGTCACCACCTGAAAAATCGAGCGGGTGTATTCCCCGGTGCTGGATTGTGCGGTGGCAATAGGCAGAAAGCCGGCAGCGGTAATCAGGGTGCCGGTGAGCATGGGAAAGGCGGTACTTTTCCAGGCAAAACCAGCGGCCTTGATACGGCTGAAGCCCTGCTCCATTTTAATCGCCATCATTTCCACGGCGATGATGGCGTCATCCACCATCAGGCCCAGCGCCAACACCAACGCGCCCAGAGAAATCTTGTGCAGGCCGATGTCGAAATACTTCATCGACACGAACGTCATGGCCAACACCAGCGGGATGGACAGGGCCACTACCATGCCGGTACGCCACCCCAGCGAGAAAAAACTCACCAGCAGCACGATCACCAACGCTTCTATCAGTACCTGAACAAATTCACCGACGCCGGCTTCCACCGCCGCCGGCTGGTCGGAGACCTTGCGAAGCTCCATACCCAGCGGCAACGATAGCTGTAGTTCCCGGAAGGCCTGGTCCAGATTTTCGCCGAGGGCGAGTATGTCGCCGCCTTCTTTCATGGACACGGCAATACCAATGGCATTCTCGCCCATGAATCGCATGCGTGGCTGGGGCGGATCGCTGAAACCACGATAAACGGAGGCAATATCACCCAGTTTAATGGTGCGATGATCGACTTGAATCGGGAAATTGCGTATGTCTTCCACGCTGGTGAATTCACCCGAGACACGCAACCGCACCCGGCTGCTTGGGGTTTCAAAGAAACCCGCGTCGGCCACCGCATTCTGCGACTGCAACGCCTGCTGCACGGTGACCAGTGGAATGCCCAGGGACGCCAGCTTGGTGTTGGAAATTTCCACCCAGATCTTTTCGTCCTGCAGGCCGACCAGCTCCACCTTGCCCACATCGTCCACCCGCTGCAGGGCCAGCTGCAGGCGGTCGGCGTAGTCTTTCATGATGGCGTAGTCGAAACCCGGGCCGGTGAGGGCATAAATATTGCCGAAGGTGGTGCCGAATTCGTCGTTAAAGAAAGGCCCGCGCGCATCCTGGGGCAGGGTATGGCGAATATCACCCACCTTCTTGCGCACCTGGTACCACAGGTCCTTGATGTCCTTGGAACGCATTTCGTCACGAGCCATAAACATGACCAGCGACTCACCCGGGCGGGAGTAGGACGTGATGCGCTCGAAGTCACCGGTTTCCATCAACTTCTTTTCGATACGCTCAGTGATCTGCCGGGAGACTTCTTCAGCGCTGGCGCCGGGCCACTGGGTATTGATGGTCATCAGCTTGAAGGTGAACGGCGGGTCTTCGCTCTGCCCCAGGCTGGCATAGGAGATCGCTCCCATGACGCCGAGAAGAAGCATGGCGTAGAACACCAGAGCGCGGTTCTTCAGCGCCCATTCCGAGAGATTGAATGACATGGTGGCGCTCCCTTATTGGCTCTCGGTCTCGGCGTCGACATCCGTTTCCGGGCCAGCTGTGTCAGCACTCGCCAGCTCGATCTGCCGGTTCTGGCGATCCACGGGAATCACCGTTTGCCCTTCACGCAACAGATGGGTGCCTGCCGCTACCACCCAGGCATCCTCCGACAAGCCGGACAGCACCGGTACGGTTTCCGCGCTATAGGGGCCGGTTTCCACGGGGGTTTTCACCAGCGAGGTGTCATCAGGGTTCACCACCCACACATAGCGCTGATCCCCTTCCGCCGTGACGGCAGGCAGGGGGAGGGTGAGCACGCCATTACCGGCAACACCACTGGCCACCACCCGTGCCGACTGGCCCAGGTCTGCGCCCACATCATCGTTGTCGAAAGCCACCCGAGCTTCAAAGGTCCGCGAACGCGGGTCCGCCGACGGGGACAGCTCCCGCAGGGTGCCGGGGAACACCTTGCCCTTGCGCGACCACAGCTCGATAGCCACTGGCATGCCAATCACGAAACGCCCTACGTCCTGCTCCGGCAGGTCGATACGCACTTCCCGATCTCCATCCACCGCCAGCACAAACACCGGTTGCCCGGCAGCGACCACCTGGCCGGCTTCCGCCCGGCGCTGGGCGATCACCCCATCCTGGGGCGCTTGCAAGGTGGCGTAGTCAGTCTGGTTGCGGGCCACATTCAGGTTGGCGCGGGCCTGGCGCAACTGAGCCTGGGCTGCATCGAAACGACTCTCTACCGCGTCGTACTGGGAGCGGCTGATGACCTGGCGTTCCAGCAGCGCCTGATGGCGATCCAGCTCGGTGCGGGCCAGCTTGTGGTCCGCCTGGGCGGAGGCAAAACGGGCACGGGCCGCATCCAGCTGCAGGTTCACATCATCGGTATCGAGGGTGGCCAGCACATCGCCCTTGCTGACGCGATCGCCCACATCCACCTTGCGCTGGCTGATCTTGCCGGCAATACGAAAGCCCAGCTCCGGCTCGTAGCGGGCGCGGACTTCGCCGGGGAAAACATCCTGACTGGCCCCGGCGGTCAGCGGCTGGACCACCAGCGCCGGACGCGGCGCTTCGGTTTTCCCTGACTCTGCATCGGAGCAACCCTGCAGGCCGAGAGCCCCCACGGCTCCGACAATCAGCCCCGATATCAACAATGAACGAAACATGGCAGCTACCCTCTAGCCTTGCTAACCCGTGTATACCTCGAAAGCCACCGACGGCGACCTTTCCAGTATGCTATACTGTCCGGTATAGTAATTTTATTAAACTGAACCGTCCAGTATTGAAATATGACCGAGATGACAGACACCTCAGCCCCTGCCGCCCGTGGCCGCCCCAAGGATCCAGCCAAGCGTGCTGCCATTCTGAATTCCGCCAAGAAACTCTTTGTTTCCCAGGGGTTTGCCGGCACAAGCATGGATGCGGTGGCCAAGGAGGCCCAAGTCTCCAAACTGACGGTTTATAGCCATTTCAGCGACAAGGAAACGTTATTTTCCGCGGCTATCGAAGCGAAATGCCAGAATATGCTGCCGGTGCCGATCTTTGAGCTGGACGAAAACCAGCCTCTACGCACTACCCTCACCAAGATCGGCCTGGCTTTTCTCGAGCTGATCCACAGCCCGGATGTCGTGGCGCTGCAACGGCTGATGAACAGTCAGGCTACCCAGGACCCGGAAATGTCCCGGTTGTTTTTCGAGGCGGGCCCGCTACGCACCCTCACCGCCATGGAAAATCTGATCCGCAGCGCCAATGCCTCCGGTCAGCTTGACGTCAGTGACCCCAAGCAGGCATCGGAAAACTTCTTTGCCCTGTTGCAGGGCTGCCAGCACATGCGGGTGATGATCGGCTATCAGCCGCCGATGACTGCCAGCGAAGCTCAGCCCCATGCGGAACAGGTGGTGAGTTTGTTTTTGCAGGCGTACGGGAAAGGCAGTGAATAGTTCGCAAAATGGAGCCTGCCGGCACTGGAAACAAAGAGGCCGCGTTCCTGGATGGAACGCGGCCTCTTTGTTTTTCAAACCGCCCCAAAGATACTTAATCGTGAAGCAAGGGGCGGAATACTGATCTAAGATCAGAAGGTTTTTCTGACACCGATGGAGAAGTGATCATACTCGGTATCGAGCTCGTTGGTGCCCAATTCCAGTTCATGGGTGGCATCCACGTAACTCAACACCAGCTGCGGTGCATCGGGGGCAAACTCGATCGCCACATCCAGGCCCAAAACTTCAGGATCAATGTCCACGGTATCAGAGCCCGCTTTCGTATCGGTGCGTCCCATGTTGTACCAGAGCGAGGCGGTGACCATCTCGAAATTGGCCCGTGCGCCCACTTCCAGACCATAGCCCTGGCCGGCGATGCTGACAAAGGTCGGGCGACTGAAACCCACGGCACCATACACATCCAGCATGTCTGCCAAGGGGAAGTGAGCCCCGACACCAATAAAGGTCATGTCATTGAAGACAGCATTATCGACGCTACCCAGCGCCACACCCTGATCGTCTTCGTAATCCAGAGACATGTGGCGACCCATTACCATTCCATACTCACCGATCTCAAAAGCACCCTGCAAAGAAAAGCCCTGCTCAAGATCAAAGGATTCCGACATGCCTCCGGTTTTGAACTCGGAATCACCGGAAATCACATAGTCAAACTGCACGTAATTGAAAGAAGGAGCCTCGGCCATGGCGGTCTGGCTGATAGCACCGGCAAGCGCGGCAATCGCAAACACTGGAATTTTCTTATTCATGAATTTCTCCCTGATTAATAAAAGTGAACCAAGGCCATCCTGAGCCCGTTCATGGACTCCCTTGGTCCGCGTTAAGTAGTAACCCAATTGTAAAAAAACCGCAATATTCACAAGATTGCCTTTGTAGGCGAATTGATGGGTGGATTTAGCGTTACCAAAAAGGCTCCACAGACCTGCGGAAAACAGGACCTCCAGGGGATCGATGGAGTGCTTTGAATATCTCCCGGCCTCGGCGCCTTGCCCCCAGCTGCCACCAGATAACACCCAGCCAAACAAGCGCGTCACCATCGTTAGCGTTTCCGGCAAGGGCCTGCTGGGTCAGGCGTAGAGCTCGCTCCAGCAAACCGCGACGGAGGACGGGAAAGCGTCGACTGGCGCGCAGCAGCCGTGCAATGCGGCTACTGCTCATGCCGATCATCCTGGTCGCTTTTTGCTTTCGCCATGGCCTTGCCGGGGACGGCAAAGGCATACCAGTCAAGGTTTCGGGTAACGACCATAACCAGGGTCAGGGCAGCAAACAGCAACAGGGCGCCGAGTAGCAGGGCATAGTCTTCTGCCATCAGGATACCGTAGATCAACCCCTGCACCAGCAGCAAACTGATGGCAAAAATCCAGCCTGCTTTCGGTGATCGCAGTACGGCCATCAGGTAGACGCCGATCAGGGCACAGCAGGATAGCGCCGCCACCAGGTAGGCCAGGGCAAAATCAATATGCTCGCTTAACGCCACCAGCAACAGATAGAACATGGCCAGCGCCAGCCCCACCAACAGGTACTGCATGGCGTGTAACGGGTAGCGGCGCAATATTTCGAACAGGAAAAAGGCAGCAAACGTCAGCCCGACAATCAGGTAGCTGTATTTCAAGGCCCGCTCGCTCGACAGCAAACCGGTTACCGGCTGCACCAGTCTGACGCGGAGTGCCTGACTGGCATCACCGCAGGCACCGTCACCCCGGGCACAGAGAATGGCACTGGCCGCTGCCAGGCTGTTGGTGCGCCACTGGCTGGTGAAGCCGTCCGCATTGATCTCTCTTTCTACCGGTAATACCAGCCCTTCGAAGCTGGGATGCGGCCAGTCTGCGCGCAAGCCGATGCGGGTTTCCTTGGCCAGCGGCAAGGCAGCCAAGGATTCCGTACCGTTCAGGTTCAGGCGCACCTTGACGGTAAAGGCACCGGCCAGTTCATCGGGCAATTGCACTGCCACCGCGTTCGCGCCCAGCCCCGACGGCAACTGTTCGGTTTCCACCAACGGCAGAGGCACATCGTTAACCAGAATTTGCGGACGCTCCACCAGACCGCGCAGATCACTGATCTGCAGCACCAGCAACGATGGCCGCGACGCCAAGACTTGCTCCGGCTGTTTGATTTTCTGCCAATTGGCCGGAAACACCGCTTCCAGATGTAACAGGCTGCGATAGACCGGCGTGCCGTAGATGCCCCGGTAACGCATCTGCGTCTGTAGCTGGCCATCCACATTCAGCACATCGGGAATCTGGCTTTCCAGTACGGTGCGTTTTTCCACCACGGTACAGCTGTCGCCGCGACGACAGTCCGCCTTCTCCACCAGTTGTTTGCGAACCCGCTCGGTCACAATCACCGGGCCACTGATCTGCTGCTCGCCACTGACCTGCCGGGCGATTTGTTGTTTTACCTGCCAGGCTTCCTGGCTGCGGTCGATAACCTTGTCCTGGATCATCAACAGGGGGATCACCAGTACCAGGAGCAGGCCGGCAATGGTGAGCATCTTCAATAACAGGTTGGGTCGCATGGTTCCTCTCCCTCATATGGAGAGGCTAGTGTGCGAAGTCAGCTTGGGGGTTTTGTGGGGATTGTGTGGGGGAAGATAGCTACAAGCTTCAAGCGGCGAGCTACAAGGAAAATCAAACCCCAGACCTGGCTGTGAAGAAATATTAGCTCTGGGGGATGGTCAGGGTGGCGCGGACACCGTTGTCGGTGTTGGCCAGTGTCAGGCTGCCGCCGTGCAGGCTGGCGATTTCGTTCACCATGGCCAGGCCCAGGCCGGAGCTTTTGTCGTGGCCCGGGGCCGGCAGGGAGTAAAAGCGTTCGGTAACGCGGTCCAGGGCGTACTCGGGGATGGCTGGGCCGATGTTTTCCACGGTCAGGGCGTTGCCTTCAACGTGTACTGAGAGCGCAGTTTCCGCATTGGCAAAACGCAGGGCGTTATCCAGCAGGTTGAAAAGCCCTAATTTCAATGTTTCCTCTTCCGCTTGCAGAGTGCCGTCGTTGACGCTGACGTGCAGATGTTTGTCCGCTAACAAGGCATAGCGGCTGCGCTGCCACTCTTCCACCAGCGTGGCGATATTTACGCGACGCTTGCGGGCCGGCAGGCTTTCCAGTTTTTCCAGTCTGGCCATGGCCAAAAGCCGGTCGAGCAGATCGCTGAGCCGCTGGCTTTCATGGATCACGTTATCGGTGAAACGAGTCAGTGACGGGTCGCTGATTTCATCGTGGAGAATTTCCCCGGCACCGCGAATGGCCGCCAGCGGGCTTTTCATTTCATGGGTCAGCAGGCTCACGTTGTCTTCCAGCCGCGCCCGCTCTTCCAGGCGACGGCGCATGGCAGTAACAGCATCGGCCAGATCGCGGATTTCGTCGTTGCCCCGGAACACTGGCGGCGCCGGGCGTTCGTTGTTGGCCACTGCCTCCGCATAATGACGCAAGCGATTAACCCGGCGACTGAGCCACCAAGCCAGCAGCACGCCCAACACCAGACAGCCGAACAGGGCCAGACCGCCATACAGCATCAGATGACGTTCTGCCCGCTGCACAAAAGGCTCGATGGCCCGGCCCGGTTTGCCCAGGCTGATCACCCCGACCAGGCTGCCGCCATCGCGGATCGGCGCGGCCACATACATCACCGAGGTGGAGGGATCCTCAGGATCCGTGCGCGTAGTGCGCGCCCCGTAGCGCCCCTGCAGAGTCAGGTGCACATCGTTCCAGCGGGAAAAATCCTCCCCTTCATCCTTTCCTCTGGAGTCGAACAGCACCACACCGGTGGGGCCGGTAATATAAACATGGGTATGAATGCGATCTTTTTTCAGACCCCAGATATCCGCATCCGGAGTACGGCCGGCATAACGATTGAGTGCCTGGCGCAGGGACGGGGTAATCACGATCTCGCCGTTATCCGCATCCTCGGCAACGATTTCCGCCAGCAGGTTGGCCGCGTCCACCAGGGTTTCTTCGGCGGACTGGCGCACCAGCGGCTTGGCCTGGCCGAACACCAGATCCAGCACGAACCAGCCCACCAGCCCGAGAATCAGGAAGTAGAACACCAGTAAGCGCTGCCCGAGTTTCATCTGTTTTTAACTCTCAAGGTAGTAGCCGATACCGCGACGGGTGGCGATAAGACTCTCGCCGTCCAGTGGCCGTAATTTTGCGCGCAGGGTTTTGATATGGGTGTCCACACTGCGCTCGAAGCTGTCTTCATCGCTATCGCAAATATCCAGTAACTGCGCGCGGGTGAATACCTGCCCGGGGTGTTTCAGCAGGGCCGATAGAATCCGAAATTCCGAACGGGTCAGGGTCAGCGCTGCGCCCCGGAAAAGGATCCGCGCTGCAGGCTCGTCCAGTTGCCACAGGCTGGTGGCGCTGTCATCCGCCCGAGGGGAAAGCCGTTTGAGGATGGCACGGATGCGTGCCACCACTTCGCGGGGGCTGAAAGGCTTGGTTACGTAATCGTCGCCCCCCAGTTCCAGACCGAGAATGCGATCCACTTCGTCCTGCCGGGCGGTAAGAAACAACACCGGCACCTGGCTGGCCTGCCGCAATTGCTTGAGCACCTCGAAGCCGTTCAGGTCTGGCAGGCCCACGTCCAGCACCACCAGATCAAAGACCTGAGTGACCAGACAATCCAGCGCCTCCTGACCAAGCAGCACATGGTCCACCGCGAAATGTTCGCGCTCCAGCGCAAACATCAATGGCTCCGCGATGCGTGGTTCATCGTCCACAATCAAGATTCGACTCACAGACACCCCCTCCCAAGACCATCGCATCATAACCACAGAGGACAGTCAGCCCAAGGAAAGGGCGTATGGATCATCACAATGGCGTCATCAGGAGGCCTGTCGGACGGCCAGTTTCAATGCCTCCAGCAGATCCTTGCCGGCGCTATGCAGCTCGCGGATATCCTTCAGGAAAAAAGTCTTCTTCGCTTCCGTCTGCACCACCAACACCCCGTAAAGCCGACCGTCCTGTTCCAGCGGAATACCCAGATAACTGTGAAAGCGCTCCTCATCGGAGCCGGGCACATAGTGATATTCAGCGTGGGCCTTGATGTCACGGGCCACCACCGGCCCTCGACTGCGGGCCACCTTGCCGGTAAGCCCCTGCTGGAACGACAGCGTGGCGCCCCGCGCTTTCTGGTTTAGGCCACTGGTGGCAACTATCACCAGAATTTCCTGGATCTCATCCGCCTGGTAGAGACTACATACCGGCACATCCAGACGGTTCTTTACCGCGTCCACGCGGGCCTGCATAAAATCCGGAGGTAACGACACAAGCGCCCCTTGTATGGCATTGGGAGTTCTCAGTTATCCATTCAATTTGTGTGCCGGTTTCGGTTGCAGGGCGCAGTTCGTTTACACTGTAAGCCCAAACCCCGGCACCGGAGCTCCAGCTTGGCGAAGAAGCCCAAAACCGACGAAGAAATTGCCGCTTTCCGCGACAAGGTCTGTGATGTGGCCACCCGGCTGTTTATCGAGCGGGGGCCGCAGAATGTGACCATGCGTCAGATCGCCAGCACCCTCGGGGTCAGCCCGATGACTCCCTACCGCTATTTCCAGGATAAGGACGAGATCCTTGCCACCGTGCGCGCAGAAGCCTTCCATCGCTTTTCCGCCAACCTGGAACAGGCGGTGCAGCAGGCCCCGGATGCCCGCGCCAAGGCCCGGGCGGTGGGCGATGCCTATGTGGCCTTTGCCAAAACCTACCCGGCGGCCTATCAGCTGATTTTCTCGTTCACCCAACCCGACGAAGAGCGTTACCCGGAGCTGCGTCAGGCCAATCTCCGTGCCCAGGAAACCATGGTGGCCTACGTGCGCGAAATGATTGACGCCGGGCTGCTGGAAGGCGACGCCCAGCTGATCGGCTATATGTTCTGGGCCACCCTGCACGGCATCGTGGTGCTGGAGCTGGCCAGCGGCCTGCGCGGCATGGATGGCGACACCCTGCGCGAGAAAATCATGCGCACCCTGTATGCAGGTATGCGCGTTAATCCCCCTACCCTGGCGCATTGACCGATTCGCTCAGCGGCCTGGGCCGGCAAGACTTGACCTTTAACTTATACAGTGTAAATTTTACAGGGCAAATCAATTACTGGAGGACCCATCATGTCCCTGCCCGCTTCCATTGCTGACCGCCTGCGCCTGCCCGTGATGGGCTCACCCCTGTTCATTATTTCCAACCCGGATCTGGTGCTGGCCCAGTGCAAGGCCGGCATCATCGGCTCCTTTCCTTCCCTGAATGCCCGCCCTTTATCGCAACTGGACGAGTGGCTGCACCGCATTACCGAGGAACTGGCCGCCTGGGACCGGGATCACCCGGACCAACCCGCTGCCCCCTTTGCGGTCAACCAGATTGTGCATCGCTCCAACGACCGCCTGGAGAAAGATCTGGAGCTGTGTGAGAAGTACAAGGTGCCGATGGTGATCACCTCACTGGGCGCCCGCGTGGAAGTGAACCAGGCAGTGCACGGTTGGGGCGGCCTGGTGATGCACGATGTGATCAACGACCGCTTCGGTCGCAAGGCCGTCGAAAAAGGGGCCGACGGCCTCATCGCGGTCGCCGCTGGCGCCGGTGGCCATGCCGGCACCCAGTCCCCCTTTGCCCTGATTCAGGAACCTGTCTCTTATACACATCTCCGAGCCCACGAGACCGAGGCTGATCT
>OJCB01000247.1_pt1 | contig 22240 bp, 18 predicted proteins | sample 1591501 | NCBI WGS metagenome assembly OJCB01 (sample SAMN05416813, study PRJEB24817) | seawater metagenome | isolation source: Sea water | place: Canada:Atlantic | collected 2013-07 | reverse complement strand
TCTCGTGGGCTCGGAGATGTGTATAAGAGACAGCTAGAAGTGGTTTGTCAGGCACGATCGGTTCCCGTAGTTTCCGGAGAAAGCTTTCCAGATGCAGTCCGAAACCCGGTTCCGGAGACAGATCACGCTCAGGATACTTTCCTCGCCATTTGGCGTAGGCCTTCGAAAACTCAGACTCGCCGGTCTCGCGAATCTTTATCTCATCAAGAGCCAGGGGGACTCCTCCGGGAGCGACTCGCATGTTGATGGAGATCCCTGACGTTCCCGGCGCTGTTCTGAAATAGAGACTCACATTCTTCCATTCTCCTCCGGTGGATGGAACCATCAGGGGAGTGTGTTTTCCGTAATAGACTTCGTCGCTCTCAAATGTCGCCCGCCCCGAAAATGGCTCATCACTTTTCACCCACGCCGAAAGCAGGTAAGTCTGCGAGCCACGGGCCGGAACCGTCAGCCCGAGAATTGCCGGCCCTTCCTTCGCAAGAAAATGCGAATCGCCAAGCGGCGAACTAGGATCATTCACTTCTTCAAACCGGCTCAGCTTCAAAGAATCGTCGGACAGCAGAATCCAGTCACTCCCTTCAGAAACCGGCAATTCCGCATCGCTTATCGTCACCAGGCCAACTTCCTCCGGCTCTTCCGCCTTTTGCATCTTCTGAGCGAAACCGGTAAAGGAAATCGCGGACCAGGCAAGAATTAGAGCATGAGGGAGGGACACTTTCATCGCAAGAGAACTACAGGAGTCAGACCGGCAAAACAAGCGTCCCGAATCCACAATCAAGCCAAAACGAATTATTGAAGAATCGCCCACAGCCCCCAGTATCTTCCATATGAAAATCCGGCTGATTCTTGCTTTCATTCTACTTCTCTCCCCCGTTCTCCAGGCGCTGGACTGCGACACCCGCGACTGGTATAAAGGGAACACTCACACTCATTCGCTTTGGAGTGACGGGAATGATTTTCCAGAAATGATTATCGATTATTACCGAACGAACGAATACGACTTCATCGGGCTCAGTGATCACAATGTCCTCCAGAAAGGGGAAAAATGGATGGACCTTGAGGCAATCAAAAAGAGACAGCGAGCGATTGGTCGAGATGCCGTTTCCAAGTGCGAAGCACGCTTCGGAAAGGAATGGATCAAATGGGATACCCGGAATGAGAAGAAGGGCATCATCTTAAAAACCCTAGAACAATGCCGAAAGGAATTTGAGAAACCCGGCGAGTTTTACCTGCTGATGGCAGAAGAGGTTTCCAACTCCGGTTCAAAGAAGCCCGTCCACATCAACGCACTCAACCTGCGCGAGGTTATCCCTGCAGTGAAAGATGACGAGGCCACGCCACGCGAAGTTCTCAGAAAAAGCATGCAGATGATTCAGGAGCATTCGGAAAAAACCGGACGTCCAATCCTTGCTCATCTCAATCATCCGAATTTCCAGTGGGCTCTCACAGCTGAGGATCTCGCCAATGTTGCGGAAGGTGCCTACTTCGAAGTTTACAACGGCCACCCGGGAATCAATCACCTCGGTGACGAGACCCGCCCCGGCGATGAAGAAATCTGGGACATCGCAAATACAATCCGGATTGCGGAACTCGGTTTCTCCCCACTCATGGGAGTAGCGACAGATGACTCTCACACCTATCACGGCGGAGACGTTTCTCCCGGTCGCGGCTGGGTCGTTGTGGGATCGGAAGAACTGGAAGGCGATTCCCTCGTCAAAGCAATGCAGAACGGAAAATTCTACTCCAGTTCCGGTGTCGTTCTCAACGCGATCCGTTTCAACAAAGAAACCCGTGAACTAACGGTAGAGATTAGCAAAGCGGAAGGGGTCGAATTTACCACTGAGTTCATCGGAACGCGGAAAGGCTATGATGCCGCAGCTGAAGAAACCGGAATTGGCGAAGTATTTGCCACCATCAAAGGAAACACCGCAACTTTCAAAATGCCTAAAGACGCCCTGTTCATGCGCGCGACTGTAACTTCCAGCAAGCGTCACCCAAATCCTTCAATTGAAGATCAAAAGGAGCAGGCGTGGGTGCAGCCGGTCCTGTAGAACGGGAACGTATTACGCTCTTTGTTTTCGGAGGGCAGCCCGATCAATTTTTCCCACTTCGGTTCTCGGCAGCGCATCCATGTTCACAATGCTGGAGAATTGCTCAATTGCCGGAAGGCTCGAAGAATATTTCCGGGCTGCAGAAAAAACCTTTTCGCCACCCCCCACGAACGCGACCAGTTCGTTTTCTCTGCGCTCGTGAGAAAACGCGATTACCACGCCACTTCCTCCAAGTAATTCAATTTCCAGACCCAATTCGTTCTCCAATCGAGAAACTGAGATCAACTCGCCCGATACTTTCACCAGGTCATCCGACCGGCCCGAGAACTTTATCGAATCCCCTTTCAACTGGCACAGATCACCGGAGGTAAACCAACCTTCATCGTCGAAGGGCTGAACCACTTTCCAATTAGTGTCAGTATCCTTCACCACATATCCGGAAAAGAGAGCATCGCCTTTCAGCATTAACTGCCCGTCTCCGTCCTTCCTCACTTGCCATGGATCCAGAACCGGCAACCAATCGAACTCCTCCGAGGTCGCAGTCGCCACCTGGGAACAGGATTCCGTCATTCCATACGTCGTCCAGATCGGCCAACCAAGCGCAATCGCCCGAATCGCCGTATGCGGCAACAATGTTCCTCCTCCAATGAAGACTCCGCGCAAGGAATCCGGACACCGCACCCCATGGGTGACAAGATCATGCAAATGCACCGGAGTCAGCGACGTCACCCGAATCCAGTTGGAGAAACACATCTCCACCAGCCAACTTCCATCTTTTTCCCATTCATCCCAGGGCATAGGAATCACATCTGCGCCCGACAGAAAGGCGCGCGCATAGATACCAAGACCGCCCACATGAAAAGTGGACAATCCTCCAAGCCAGGTATCCGAGATGGTGAGTCCACAATGGGCATTGACCCCCCGGGCTGAAGCCAAAAGCGCCTCTTTTTTTAGAACGACAAACTTCGCTCGTCCTTCCGATCCCGATGTAGCCAAAACGACCGCCGAATCGATTCCCATTTCATCACGCACAAGATCTTCCAGACCCGAGACATCGTAATTCCGCTTGGGATTCAAGCGAATATCAATCCCCGGGCCTTCCCAGTATTCGGCAGATGTCAGCTCAGGCATTTCCACGGGAGTTTTTCTAACAAATCATCGAAGCCGAGGCCAGTGCCTTCGACGGGTAAAAGACGCGGTCCATCGCAGCGAATTTGCTCAATAAACTCGTCGTCTTCAAAGCAGCGGTGAGTTAGAAGGCCGCAGGTCAAAAGATTCTCCGGCCCCATTTCCCTGCGCCAATCGGAGGCGCGCACGGCTGCATACATTTGCCCAATGGGGTGATCCATGTAGGAGGTGACAACAACGCGCGCATCCTTCTCAAAAAACCAATCCGGTCGGGCTGGCTTCGCGATAATCACGTCACCCGGTGAGGCACGATTTCCCGAATCACGATCAACCGCCAGGGGAACTCCGGCCTCGCGAATCTTCTTCCAGCCCACTGAAGTCCACTTTTCAGGGTCTTCGATAAAATCAATTCCCTCCCTCTCCGGGGAACTCAACTCATTCCAATACGGCAAAAACTCCCCCACCTCCAAACACTCATTAAAATCGAGCCGAACCTTCAAACCCGTCCCGCTCCATTCCCGAAGCAATCCGCGTGTTCGTTCTGCATCTGGCGTGCCCTTGATCTTCGCAAATTCGAAACCCTCTGATTTGGCGAACTGCGGATCGTCACCCTGACGGACCAACCAATGACTCTCCGGGAAAATCCGATTCGCTGTCAGGCCTTCCATCCGTAAATAGCCATCCATCTTTGCGCAGTCTTTCGCAGCGATAATCAGAGTGGAGGATTGTTCTGCCGATAGCAACTTCAACTGCTCATCCAGCGATTTATCCCCCAACTCCGGCCAAGGGTGAATGCAAGCATGCCCCTCACCGATCTTGATCAAGGCTCCCTCATGTTCAGTCCGCTCACTGACAGCATTTAGAGCTGCCCGACTTTTCAGCGTGTAGCGCCAGTAGTAGATGGGCTCTAACGATCCCATATTAACCAACGGGTAAAGAACAGAGCAAAGACCATCAACTGCGCGGCTCCCAGAGCAAGATAGCGATTGTATTTCTTGCCGGGTTCATTTCTAAAAATGCCGCCGAGGATCCGGAAATTGAAGAAAAACAGTGCCATGCAATAGACCCCGAACCGCCAACTCAGATCGCCGACAAAATACCATAGAGCTACCGGCATCAGGCTGAAGAAAGCGATCTCCCACCTCGCAAAAGTTTTCCCGAAACGCACCGCCAGAGTTATCTTCCCCGTTTCCCGATCTTCTTCGATATCCCGGAGATTGTTGATCGCGATAAGCACACAGGAATACAATCCGCACTGCAATCCAACGATCCAGATCAGTGGCTCGCGCCATTCTCCGGTTTGAACAAAATAGGAACCGATCACGGCAATGAATCCGAAAAACACAATCACGAAGACCTCCCCCATCCCACGATAAGCCAATGGCCACGGGCCTCCGGTGTATCCGTAGGAAAAGAACAGAGAGACCAATCCGATTCCAACAATCGGCCAGCCGCGCTCCTGAATCAGCGGCATCGAAAACAGCGCAGCAGCCAGGCAGAACCAAAGAGCACCGATCATGACCGCTTTTGAGGAGATTAATCCCGTCGCTGTAACTCTGCGAGGACCGAGCCGTTTCTTTGTATCCGCTCCTTTTCGATCATCGATCGCATCGTTGAAAAGATTCGTAGCGATCTGAATGCAAATGCAGCTGAACAAGGTGCACAGAAAAAGAAACCAGGAGCCCCCCTTTTCCGAAAACAGAGCAGGAGCACTACCGACCCACACCGGCACAATCGCCGCCGGCAGCGTCTTAGGTCGGGCAGCTAGAAACCAGGACTTCATGGTGATCGAATGTAGCACAGGCACTTCAGCCTGTGGAATTACAGATAGGAATGTCTGTGCTACGGCACTCTCGGAAACTTCGAAAAGTCAGGCTTCCGTTTCTCGATGAACGCGTTTTTCCCCTCCTTCGCCTCTTCACTCATATAGTAGAGCAGTGTCGCATTCCCGGCGAGATCGAGCAGGCCCATCTGACCATCGCAATCGGCATTGAGCGCCGTTTTCAAACAACGAAGTGCCATTGGAGAATGATCCAGCATTTCCCGGCACCACTGCACCGTTTCCTCCTCGAGTTTCTCCAGGGGAACCACCGTATTGACGAGGCCCATTTCGAGCGCCTGCTGCGCATCATACTGACGGCAGAGATACCAGATCTCGCGGGCTTTCTTTTGTCCCACAATCCGGGCGAGATAACTCGAACCCAAACCTCCGTCAAAGGAGCCCACTTTCGGACCAGTCTGACCAAATTTGGCATTCTCAGCCGCGATCGTCAGATCACAAACCACATGCAGAACATGACCGCCACCGATGGCGTAACCAGCGACCATCGCCACTACCGGCTTCGGAATAGAGCGAATCTTTTTCTGCACGTCGAGAATGTTGAGACGTGGAATTCCATCTTCCCCCACATATCCGGCATGACCGCGAACTTTCTGATCGCCACCGGAGCAAAAAGCAAGATCCCCTTCCCCGGTCAAAATGATCGCGCCCACTTCCGGATCTTCGTGAGCGAGTTCGAAAGCGATCAGCATTTCCTTAACCGTCTGAGGCCGGAACGCGTTGCGAACTTCCGGGCGGTTGATCGTAATTTTCCCAATTCCTCCGTCGTCCGATTTCTCATAGCGGATGTCTTCAAAATCGTGAGCAGAATTCCAATTCGTCATGTGCACAGGCTGTCGCCGGATCGGGTTTCAGTCAATTAAAGTGTCCCGAAAATCGTCGATGAGTGTAGCAAGATCGTCGGGCTTTTCAAAAAGGACGCGATGGCCGCAGTCGGGAACAATTTTGTGGGTAATGCAGGAGTTCAGCTCAGTCATTTCCGCACCAAGGGCAGTGAACTTTTCATCCTTTTCGCCTGTGACCCATAGAATGGGCTTTGTCAGCTTCTCGATTCGTGGACGAAGATCTTCCTGTTTTCCCAGGGACCAGTTTTCAAAGGCGAGAGCAATCTCCATGCTGCGCGACTCCAGAGACTGCCGGTTAGTCGGTGATGCGGCACCGGAAAGGACGCCCTGGGAATCCCACGCTGCCAGGAATTCAGACCAATCCATTTCGCGAACGCGACTGGCCCAGACTTCATCAGAAATCCGGCGCGCCATCCGATCCTCCACACAACAGAGCCCTGGATGGGCGGCGATGATGATTGCCCCTGACCACGAATCCTCTGTGGACGAAAAAGTATTCAATGCCAGTCTTCCGCCGAGGGAGTATCCCATCAGGATCGGACTCTCATCCCCAAAGTGAGAAGGCAAGGCCGCTGCCATCTCGAGAAAACTCTTCTCTGAATTCTCCCACAGATTGATAGCCTGAAGATTTTCTAAATCGAGAACATCCCAATCGGTCGACGAACCAAGATTCCCGTGGAGAGCGACGATGTGTTTCTCTTTCATTCCAGTCTGTAGGGCGGCCTGCCTTTAAAATCATACCGCCTTCGGCGGGCTTCATTTTTTCTGATTTTGAACGTAGCACGGATTGCCAATCCGTTTTCACTGCCTATCCGCCGGACTAGCTCTTACGGAATGGCATTCCGTGCTACTTTCCTTCCACTTTCAGTTCGATGACGCTCATTTGTTCTTTTGGCTGGGGAAAATCTCCGCTCCCATCCCATTTCAAATACTCCATCTGCCACATCGCCGCCCAGTGCTCGAAACGCAGCTGGTGGTGGTTCTCACTGACAAATTTCTGCTCTTCGCTGAAACCTTTCATTGAAGGAAGCTTCGAGAAGATTTTGCCGCCACCATTGTTGATCACAACGATACGCCGCTTTCCTTCGCCCAACTGATCCAGCACCCACGGTGCATTGAGATCATAGAGAGTAGTGAGATCCCCGAGAATAGCCCACGATTCCTGCTCACCACGACTGAGCCCGAAGAATGTCGAAAGCTCGCCGTCGATTCCATTCGCCCCGCGGTTGGCGAAACAGTTAGGATGAGGAGTTTCAATAGTCGCAGCACGATTCCACTCGCGGATGGGGAGACTGTTTCCAAGAAAAACCAGTGCTTCTTCAGGGATGATTTCAGAGAATTTCCGAATGGCTGTTTCTTCGGGAGTCGTGGGCGGGGAGACGAAACTCTCCGGAGTTCTGCTACCGGAGTGATCACTCAAGCCTGTTGAATCAAACACCGTACCCTCTTGAATTGTTGAAGTGGTGGACTCGCGGGCAAGGCCGGACCAAGCAGTATGGGTAAGGTTGTGCACCATCACCTCCTCGCGAGTCTCCAGATCCCTCCAGAAACGAAGACTGGGAACACCTCCGAAGCGAACCACAGCTTCGATATCCATTGATTGGAAAATGCTTTCGTCCAAAACCAGATTGAGCCCGGCAGATTCGCGGATTCCGCTGCTGCCATCGCACCAGGTCGGAACATTGAGTTTCCTTAGAAAATCCAGAACCTCATTTCTCAGGAAAGCGGGAAGCTCGCCGACAATGGCCACGGTATTTTTCGGAAACTGCGGAAGCCGGACCGTCTGAGAAGACTCCGATTTTTCCGGGAGCGAATATCTTGTGGGAGAAATCGAACCGCCCAAAATGGGCTCCGGCTCTTCCAGACAAAGATTGAGATGCAGTGGAACCCGTTGATCCCAATCCAGCGTCTCAGCCGGATCATCGCAATACTCCGCATACTCCCCAAAAAGCTTCTCCTGATCGATCGCCTGGGGCGCCCCACTTCCCCGAAACCTTTCCGGACGATCCGCAGTGAGTAGAAAAAGTGGAATTCCGGAATAAAATGCTTCGATCGTTGCCGGTAACAATTCAGCGACCGCTGTTCCTGAGGTAGTCACCACCGCTACCGCCTTTCCCTTTCTTTTGGCCAAACCGAGTGCAAAAAAAGCGGCGGACCTTTCGTCAAAATGACGCCAAACCGTGAAGCATTCCTGTTCCAGAATGGGAACGATTAGAGGAGCATTGCGGGCGCCGGCACAAATCACGACATCTTCAATACCGTGAGCGATTAGACACCCGACGGCATCGCCAGCGCGTTCGGAGTTCTTTTTCATACACCAAGGAGCGCTTTGACCGAATTTCTCTTCAGAGCGAGTTCCCGCCATTCGCGATCGAAGCGGCTCCCCTCAACAAGCCCCACTCCGCTCGGTAAAAAGACGTCTCGTCCATCCCAAAGGACACTGCGAATCGCAACGAGGGAATCAAACCTGCCTTGATACCAAATCCCGAAGGGAGCGCCAAATTCTTCAGGCACATCCATCCGGTTTCGGTATTCCACCAATTTCTCCAGGGCTCCCTCTCCCCGTGGACAGGCTCCGAGAGCAGGTGTCGGATGGGTAGATTTGACCAGTTTTCCAAGATCGGAATCAGGATCATCGAGCTTCACGCGAAGCCGCGTCAAAAAATGAACGATCGGACCGAGATCCATCAAGGTTCGCTCCTCCCTCTCCACGGTTCCGAGAGGAATCAAAAGATCCTCAAGATAGTCAGCGACAAATTCGTGCTCCCGAATCTCCTTCGGATCGCTTGGAAAATCCCCCATCTCATGTTTCGGAGCCGTTCCGGCGAGAGCCATCGTTTCAAGGACACCGTTCTCCACGGAAATGAGTCGCTCCGGAGTGGCGCCAATCATGCCTTTGCCGCCTTCACGAAACCCATATCCCCACAATTCCTCAGGCGCGGCGGCGACGGCTTTGACCAGGGCAGCGGGCTCACCGCGATGCAAAATCCCTTTTTCGGTGAGAACAGGCACTGATTTCTCCAATGTCCCATCTGCAATTTCCGCGAGAACATCATCAAATATCGAGCGCACATCGCGATCATCGAGTCCGGACCATGAAATTTCCGGCAGCGGAGTCGCCCCGTTTCCCGACAACAAGACCCGGAGGTCGTCGGTCTCGAAAACCTCAGCCGGAATTTTCCATGGAGCAGGGTCCGAAAGGTCGAAGTTGTTGCGGTAGAACGCCGTCGGCGTTTCCGATGTCAGATTTTCACGGGCATCAAAAGGTCCCAGACCGCACAAATAGCGGCCGGAAGGCAATTTAATGAAAGTAAAATCCTGCATGACGTTTCGTAGCGTTCTTCTCTATCAATAGAATACGCAAATGGCAAACGACAGGACGCGATTTGTGAAAGATGAAATCCAATGCATTTCGCCAGGTTTCGGGTAAACTTCCCGCTTTCCCAAGTCTATGAAATTCGGAGACCTTAGAGCCATCCTGCAATACGTGCCGCAATTCCGCGACAGCACGTTTGTGATTGCTTTGGATGGTGCCGTCGTTGATTCACCGGATTTTTCAAATATTCTTCTGGATCTCGCTTCGCTGCGCTCCCTGAATATCCGGGTTGTCCTCGTGCACGGAGCGGCGGCTCAGATCGCAGCACTCGGCGAAAAGCGCGGCATCGAGCTTTCGAACGTGGACGGAACAGGAATGACCGACGAAGCCACTCTCGAAGTGAGCATGGACGCAATTTCCCGGCTCAGCAATTCGGTGATGCAGAGTCTGACAACGGTGAAAATCCAGGCGGCGACAGCAAATGCAATCCACGCCCATCCTGCCGGTATGATCGGCGGAAAAGATTCCGGCTTTACCGGCACCATTGAAAGGATCGATGCCAAGGTGCTCAAGGGATTTCTCGATCAGGATATTCTACCGGTGGTGCCTCCGCTCGCCTTTGATGCTGACGGACAAACTCTCCGTGTTAATTCTGATGTCGTGACCCGCGAGGTGGCTATCGCACTCGGAGCGGCAAAAATCATTTTTATCTCACGAGAGAATCCAACGGAAATTCTCAATGATGGAATCCGACAGCTTTCTTCCGACGACGCAAGGGATCTGCTCGGAGCGGATCAGAAAAAAGAGGTTCCTGCAGGATTTGCCTCCAAAATTCAGAATGCGGCTAAGGCAACTCGCGACGGTGTGCCGCGAGTTCATCTAGTCGGCTGCACCCAGGAGGATGCATTGCTTGCGGAATTATTCAGTAACGAGGGAGTCGGCGTGATGATCTTTGCCGATGACTATCAGAAGATGCGTCCGGCGACGAATGCAGATGTCGATGAGTTACGCTTACTGATTCACAGGGCGGTCGAAGATGATCAACTCGTTGATCGCTCCCGTGCCGATATCATCAGTTCCATTGATGACTTTTTGATTCTCGAGATCGACGGAAACGTGGTCGGTTGCGTCGCAGTCCACAGTTATTCGGACGATAATATTGCGGAACTGGCCTGCCTCTATGTTAAGAGCGGCCACACTGGCCAGGGCTACGGAAAAATCCTCACCAAGGCAGCTTGTGAACGGGCTAAGAAGCTGGGCTTCAGTGAGCTGTTCGCTCTATCCACGCAGGCAATGGGATATCTGGAAAACGCGGGCTTCGAGCGAACGGAAGATCACGAGCGAATGCCCACGGAGCGGCAAGCAAAGTGGGAAGCCAATGGGCGGAATGCGATTCTTCTGGTTCGCAATATCGAATAATAATCGAGCCTATCGGCCAAGTCGTAGCGACCGGGCGTTTCTTTGATTTTAAATTTCACTGGGAAATCGGATCTGGAGGTGAGCAAACATCTCCCTGCCCAAATGATTAAAGAGAGTCGGCGTTTTCAAATCGAATCTATGGAGCACGAAGCATCGCCTTTCACATTGGGATATACCTATCCAAAAAATGTCGGATGCCCCCTCAAATTCTTGAAAGTCTATTCCACTCCTTCCAAATAAACTAAAGCTTCCTTAGCCTTGGGAGCATCGGGATCTCTCTTAAGACGCTCTTCAATGACCTGTTTTATTCTGGTCTTATCGAGGCCCTCTAAATGGGGAATATTTTCGTAGGCGGCATTCTGCAGGATGACACTATGGTGAGTGATCATTTTTTCCAGCACGTCGTCGTGATGTTTTGGCGACATTGATTGCAAGCGTGCTCGCAGTTGCTCATGGAGATCCATCAGCTCCAGAGGATCGCCAGGAACCGGGCCGTAGGTGCGGTCGGTGAACTCGATGTAGAAATTACCACTTTTTGGAACAATCTTGAGCCAGGGACTTCCCCGCTCGCCAGAAATCGGCATGTCAAAAGTTTCCCGTTTTTGAATCATTTTTCCCGGAGCGTTTGGATTCTCAACGTAGAGTTCCTCGATAGTGAAGGCATGGGGGAATCCGGGACTGGCAGGATGGCTTGGAAAATCGTCGAGATTGAGTCCCCGAAGAATCCGTGGCCCCAGTTTGACCCGAATCTCCACCGGCTTCGATTTCAGCAGGCCGGTCCATTCCAGCTTCTCGTCCCCTTCCTCCGTTTTTGGAAAGTCTTTGTACTTTTCTTTGCCAACGCGGTATTCCAACTCCAGTGAATAGGTACCAGCTGCTACGGCCATACGGGGATTTTGAGCATGCCCGTCCTTGTGGCCAGCAGTCCTGATTTCCCCGGCTGTGGCGTAGTTTTCCAATTCAACACTTTGCACTTTTATCCCAAATCCCGGGTCCAGACGTGTGTGATGGTAGAATTCAAACCCGCCGCTATAACGATACTTTGCGGGGTGCTTTCGATCTTTGGAATCGCTTAGGGAAATCTGCAATTGCGGGTTGGCATCTTTCGGCGAGCTGAACTTCAAGGGTTCCTTTCCATCATTGCGGATAAAAATTTCCACTGGGATACTATTCCCGATGGGTATTACCTTACCCGACGGCAATCCGGAAACGCCCAGACTGATTCCTCCTTCCTGTGGAGACCAAACGATGCTGGCATTTTCTCCGGTCATCTTCTCACCACCTTGATATCTATCCTCCGGCGACTGTATGCGTCGTTGCTCCCAGTCTTCGCGAAGATTATGAAGGTAGCGACCAAATTTGCTTCCTCCCAAACGCGCTTCGGCACCGAGGTGTTGCGGGCCGTCTCCATCCGCAATGGTGGCACGTATTTTGGTATAAAACAGCCCGTCATAGTCGACGGGAGCCTGGGGCTCTTTCAATTCACCCAGAATTCGATAGGAAAGATTCAGGAGCGGCCCATTGCCTACTTTAATCATACGCTCCAACACGGTCAGCCCCTCAACATTTGGCACTTCGGCGAGTTTTTGCTGCATGAGCAGGTAAAGATTAAGATCCATCGCCGGATCGCCCTCAATCGGCCCATAGACTTTCTCGTTCAAGGAAACGTAATAGCTTGTTCCGACTTTAGTCACGAAGAGTGTTGGATCTCCTGACTCGCCAAACAGAGGCATCTCGAAAATATTGGCTTTCAGTTTCCCGGATTGGTCATAGAGCTCGTCCAGCAAGGAGCGATCTGAAGTGCTGCCAATGCCGTCCAGGCTACGTCCTCTCACACTGATCTTCGGTGTGGCCGTTATCTCTTTGAGTGCGGGTAAATTCAATACCTTCCTCACTCCATCCGGCATGTCCCCCAGCGGTCCATCGGCCTTAGAAAGTGGCCAACGGCCTGCATCAATCCATCCCCGGGAAATCCTCAATTTCTGAATCTCATTCCCATTTTTCAGCCAAAGACGTTTCCCGCCTTCATCCCATGCCGCCTGGTATTCGCCGCCCTTGGTTTTGATATTCCAGGATCCCCCCGATACTTCGAATTTAGAGCGTTGAGAAAGAGGCATAGTGAGAGTCATTTCGCCCGTTTTAAAATCGATGCGATAGGATTTTCCGAATTCTTTTACATCACCCGGCTTGGCAGTACTGACGACCGGAGAGGTAATCTTGAGCGGCAGCGGATCCGAGTGAAGTCTGCCAGTCCATTCCCCAATACCTGGAGCAATGCGGGGATCGCCATGAAAGGTATTCACCGGTATTCCGATGTATTCGCCAACGATTTGGGTAAGATGCAGAATGTAATCCCCCGGCTGCACCACCATACCTGAGCCCATTCCGGGTAAGTCCATCGCAGCGGAGGAATCTTTGTTCGCAGGCAAAGGTACGAGCGCTCCCGATGTGAATTCTTTGAAATGTCCGGGTTCCAGACGATGTCGATTCAGCGTGAGAGGCCAGGGATAACCATTTCTGTGGGGAAACTCATTCCCTGCTTCATCTTCCAGGTAACCCTTCTGTCCATCGCCAAAGATATTGCTGGAACTGAATTTCACAGCTGTCTTGCCATCATTGCGGAAATAGTGCTTGAGCGGAAGAGGTCGGGCCATGGGAAAAGTTTGGTTCGGCTTCACCCCGCCAAGTCCCAGCCTCAGGCCTACTTCGTTCGGTTCTCCCCAGATAATTTGCTCGTCATCTTCCAGAGGTTTGCCGGGCTTGTAATCATCCTCATCGACAAGGATGCGGGTTTGTTTCCAGCGCGTCTCGTCATCTGCTTTGACAAGCCACCTGGACGCCTTCGCCACGGATTTTGTCAAAATTTCCGGAGTCGTGACAGCCTCCACATCGATAGGAATTTGGTAGATCGTTGCGGTGAATTCCAGATTGCCGTAGTGGAGCCAGAATACGCGACCACGATTGAGATCCCAATTGTACCACTCGAAATCATCGTTCTTCAAAGCCACGAGATCTGGAGACTCAGGTTTTTGAGCAAAGTAGAGGGTGTTGGTTTTGTCCGTTGTCGAGACGTCCCAGGTAAGCGAACCGTTTCCAGGCGTAGTCCCCTCATCGACGGTTAAAGACTTCGTCGTGATAATGACAAACTTCGCGTCCTTGCCATCGTGCGCGCAGTAACTGGAAAAATCTCCGTTGGTGATGTGGGAGGCCTGCGGAGTTGTAGGATCGTTTGATTGAGCGTGAATCACCGGGAGGAACAACGCCACCACCAATGCCAGTCCCAGCGCTAACACTCCTATTGGACAACCCTTACATTGCTCTTCTTTCACACCGAGGAGACGCCGAATCCTTTGAATCAAGGAACCTCCACTGGCTGAAACTCCGTAGGCTGGCGTGATGCCGCGGATTTCTTCGAGAGCAGTGAGAGCCCTGGCATAATCTAAAACTCCTCCGCAAGCTGCTGCAGCGAGATCGTCACAGCAATTCTCCCTCTCCTTGCGCATCTGTGCGGAGATCCACCACACCACCGGGTGATAGAAAAAGACTGCCTCTGCGAGGTTTTGCAGAAGATTCACCAGGTAGTCATGGCGTCGGATGTGCGCCAGTTCGTGAGCGATGATGGCTTCGAGTTGAGGCGTAGAGAGTCCGGAGAAAAGTCCCACTGGCACCAGCACGACAGGTTTCAGCCAGCCAACGACCACTGGTACGGCCACTTTCGCCGAGCTGAGCACGCGCACCGAACGGGAGATTTGTAAGACCTTGCAAAGTCTGGAAATCCTCGATTTCCAAGCCCGGTCAGTGAGAGCATCCCCCGACTTTGTCCACTTACGAACGGCAAACAACCCAACAAGAAACCGGAGAAAAAAGAACAATACCCCGGCCGTCCAAATGCTAACACACCAAGGTAACAAGGGTCGGACACGCTCCGCTAAGCCCGCCTCCGGTTCAAAATTTTCCCGAGGCGTTTCTGATGAGTCTGTAACTGATTGGAATTCATACGGCGTATCAGCCGGTTCCGGTTTCGCCAGTTCGGTCAGCGGACTCTCTACTGCGCCGACCTCGTGCATTCCGGATTCGGGAGATTCCAAGGGAACATTCCTTGGCCAAAATTGCGCCACCGTTGCGAAGAACGCCACCAACATCACCAGAAAAGCGAATCCTGAAACAAAATAACGCGCCCGGGCAAAACGTCCCGGTACCAGCCAAAGAATAAGCATCAGCAACAAGCCCATAGCCGTTCCCTGCCACAATGAGTGGAGCAACGACCATCCCAGGGCTTCAACAAATGATTCTATCTCCTGCGTCATGATAAAAGGTTAGGTTTTCGATTCGCGTTCCATTTCGTCCAGCAGTTCACGGATCTCCGCCAACTCCGTTGCGCTCGCTCTCTTCTCATTGAGTGCCGCGACCACCAAACTCGCTGACGATCCTCTAAAGGCCCTCTGCAGGAGATCCTGCACCAATTGGCGCTGGGTTTGCTCCGCTTTCATCGCCGCTCGATAGACATGCGACCTTTCGGATTCATCCCGGATCACATGCCCCTTCTCCGCCATCTTTTGCAGGATTTTCAGCGTCGTAGTGTATCCTGTGCCCTTGTCACCGCTCAAGGCCTCATACATTTCACGCACCGTGCTGGGCCCTCGTTCCCAAAGAATCTGCAGAAGCTCCAACTCCGCTTCGGTCGGTTTTGGACTGGAAGATCGGCGGGGCTTACTCATATGCCAGAACATATACGACTATTGTCGTATATGTCAACGACACTTGTCGTAGACCATCGTTTATTACCCTCCTGATTGGCCCTCGCCAAATAACTTAGCTCAACGCGAAATCCTCCATATCTCACGTCCTTCAAAGGATCGCGCTCGGGAATAGCTTCGAAGAGCCAATCAACCGCCTCACTTCACCTTCACTGCAAAGAGCGTCGTGTCGTCTTTTCCCGCGACCGAATAGGACCAATTGAGGATTCGGTCAGCCACTTCTTTCGCACTCTGATCGCTATCGACCGCGTTCCGAAACACCTCAGCAATATTCTTGTTCCAAAGCCCGTCGATTACCCCGTCGGAACAGATCAAGAGCCAGTCCCCCTTTTCCAGCTGAACAGTCCCCACCTGAGGCCGCACATACTGACAGGTTCCGCCAATTGCCTGGGCGAGAACATTGCGGCGTGGATGCATCCGTGACTCGCGCTCATTGATTTTACCGGAGCGAAACTGTTCTCCTACGTAAGTGTGATCATAGGTCAATTGCTCCAATTCCCCGCCTCGATAGCGATACAGTCGGCTGTCGCCAACATGGGCAAAGTGCATCTGGGTCCGGTAGCAAAGTCCACAGACCACAGTTGCACCCATTTGTTCGAAACCGGGGCGTCGACTTGCGGTTCGGGAAACGAAATCATGTAGAGAACGGATCGCGGTTTCCAAAAGGCTGTGGTGATCAGACATCTGACTGAAATCCCCCATCATCGCCGGAAGAAAACGTCTCAGTTCCTGAACAACCAGGCCACTGGCAATGGCACCGCCGGCAGGGCCGCCCATTCCGTCACTCACTGCAAAAATCAATCCCTCATCGTCAATCGAGCGCGTGCCTTCCAACTCTTCATTTCTCGCCCAGCCCTCTTCCGAGGCAAAAACAGAAAGAGAATCCTGATTCCCCTTTTTCCGGGATCCGGCCCGGGTCACTCCGCTCCAATCCAATTGTCGAAGAATTGCGCCCGCCTCCCCTTCTCCGCTTCCGTCCTCCGAACCCGTGGGGTCTTCTTTGATATCCGCCAATTCAAAATCGATCACACAAAACCGGCCGAGTTTGCCATCATAAGTAATGTTGCGGGGAAATGGATCATCATGGACGATTCCGTATTCGCTCTCCAGGGAATCAAAAAGCTCTTTGGCTTTCACGTCGCTCACGGCGGGCGCCGGAGCTCCACAGTTGGTCGTAATGATCAACAGCTCATCTTCGTTGGAGTCGAGGAGCTTCGGGACAAAGTCGCAACCTCTGGCCTCAAGGGCCTTGAGCACTTTTACTTCGTTCGCGAAGCGTTTATCATTGTCCGTACCACGGAACTTTTTATGAACCCGGCCGTCGTAACCGATATGAACAATTGAACGGATCCCGTCTTTGGCGACTTTCATGTGGTGTAAAAGTCAGGCTGATTCAGATACTTTTCAATGGAAAGTCGTCGGAAGCTTCAGCGGCTTGCTTCAATTTTCCAACTCTTCAGAAAATCCTCCAGAGAATTCTGGCTGAATCGATCAGGGTGAGTTCTGAAACCGGGTGGCATTTCCGGAATAAAGTTACCTCCCGGATGGAAACCCCAGGGCCCCGGCATTCCGGAATAGAGAAGTTTCCCATCCTGTCCCACCACAAAAAGCCGAACGGGCCATGCACTCCACCTCGTTGCGGTACGGTCTTCCACCGAATCGATCAATATCTGGAACGGAATGGAGGTCTCGACAGCACAAGCTTTCGCAGCCTCGCTCCTGGCCGCATCGGTGAGCGGATCCTCAATTTTTCCAATTTCCGGACCGAACCCTGATAAGGAATGAGCCTCTCTGATATAAACCATCACAAAATTGAACTTGTCAGAATGCTCCGTGCTCATGCGAATAATTTCCTTCACACTTCCCCGGAACACATCACATCCCAGACTTCCGAAAAAGAGCACAACCGGTTTTTCAGCATGGAGCGACTTCAGAGTGACTGATTTCCCGGTCTTTCCATCCTTCAACTCAAAAGCAGGGGCCTGACTTCCCAACACGGGCGCATTAAAAAAGCGAGTTTTAATGATCTGATACGCCTCGCTAACAGTCTCAATCGATTTCCCGGAATACTCATCCTGATCGAAAGGCTCAGGATCAGCAGAAAAAAGAGAGACTGTTCCCAATGACAGAATTGTCAGCGAGACAAACCTGATGATCCGGTTCAGGTAAGCAAAACCAGGGTGATAAAAAAATATTCGAAGCATTCTCCCTCAGGATAAGGTAGCGATAAACCAGTATCAACAACTCTAAGGCCCTCAGTTTCTCTAAGCGCTTGCCCGGCAAATCACATTGTGCTAGTGCAGCGACCGTATCCCTCCCATGACCGGAATTGCAAATATCCAACTCATCAATGACGAAGTCGCCATCCAGTGGCAGGACAAATCGGAGTCCTATTACAAAATGGACCGCCTTCGTGCCCTTTCCCCCAGCGCCGAAACTCAGGGGGAACGCGACTTGCTCGGTCAGCAAATCTCCGGAGATGAAATGGATAAAGATTTCAGCGGAGTCACCGTAACGGGCTGGGTGCCTGTCGGCGGATACGGTTTGCAGTTTCACTTCAGTGATGGCCACAAAACCGGCATTTATACCTTCGACTATCTCCTTAAGATTGCTGAAAACGAATCCTGAAATATAGTCACTCCTGTTCCATAGTCCTTTCACTTTCTTCTGCCTTATTTATGATACCCAACGTCCTAGCTGAACGATACGCCACTACGGCGATGAGAGACATCTGGTCTCCTACGGGCAAAGTCCGACTGGAGAGGGAACTCTGGGTCGCGGTGATGAAAGGCCAGAAGGATCTGGGACTCGACATTCCCGATGAGGCGATTTCCTCCTACGAAAGCGTGATTGACCAGATCGATCTGGAGTCGATCGATGCCCGCGAGCGAATCACCCGCCACGATGTTAAAGCGAGGATCGAAGAATTCTGTGATCTGGCGGGGCACGAACACATTCACAAGGGCATGACCAGCCGTGATTTGACTGAAAATGTCGAGCAACTCCAGGTCTTCCGCGCTCTTGAAGTTGTCCGCTTCAAAGCTGCTGCCGTTCTCTTCAGGTTGTCGGTCCGCTCCGAGGAATACCGGCATTTGGTGATTACCGCCCGAACCCACAATGTCGCCGCACAGATTACGACCTTCGGAAAACGCCTTTCCATGTTTGGAGAAGAATTGCTCGTGGCCATCGAGCAACTCCGGCATCTGCAGCAAAACTACCGCGTGCGCGGCCTCAAGGGTGCAGTGGGAACTCAGATGGATCAATTCAGCCTCTTCGAAGGAGACGCTACTAAAGTGGATGATCTGGAAAACGGAGTGGCCAGTCATCTGGGTATTCCACGTAAATTCAACAATGTCGGTCAGGTCTATCCACGGAGTCTCGATCTGCAGGTAGTATCCACGCTGAATTCCATTGCCTCTGCCCCATCCAGCTTTGCTAAAACGATTCGCCTGATGGCGGGGCACGAACTCGCCAGTGAAGGGTTTGCCAAGGGGCAAGTCGGTTCTTCCGCAATGCCTCACAAAATGAACAGCCGAAGCTGCGAGAGGATCAACGGATTCAAAACCATTCTTGGTGGATACCTCACAATGGCCTCGCAACTCGCCGGAGATCAGTGGAATGAGGGCGACGTGTCCTGTTCGGTCGTGAGAAGGGTCATGTTGCCGGACGCTTTCTTTGCCATCGACGGATTGCTGGAAACTTTTGTCACCATCCTCGATCAAATGGAAGCCTACCCTGCTGTCATTGAGCGGGAAAATCAGCACTACCTCCCTTTCCTGCTCAGCACCACGATCATGATGACTGCTGTGAAAAATGGCATCGGCCGTGAAACTGCGCACGAAGTGATCAAAGAGCACGCCGTGGGAGCAGCCAAAGCCTACCGAAACGGAGAAGCCGACGGAAATAATATGATCCAATCTCTTGCCGGAGACGAAAGACTATCGATGAGTCTTGAAGATCTGACCGCCTGTCTCGAAGAGGGCAAAGCAAATGCCGGAGCTGTTGATGCTCAGATTGATCGTTTTATTGACGACACCAATGCGGCGGTTCGCCTCGTGCCCGGCGCTGAAGATTACCAACCAGGGTCTATTTTATGAGTTCTTTTACACCTTCAGACAAAACTCAAGCTCAGCAGGAGGAATTCTTTGAATACCTGCGATTCTCCAGCATATCCACTGACCAGCGTTTCAAGGGAGACGTTGATAACTGTGCAGACTGGCTCGTCGCCAAGTTTGCCAAAATGGGTCTATCTCCTGAAAAGCACCCCACTTCCGGCCATCCTATCGTCGTCGCAAAAAGCACTCCGAAACCGGATCGCCCGACCGTCCTGATCTACGGACACTACGATGTCCAACCGGTGGATCCTCTTGAAGAATGGGACACTCCTCCTTTTGAACCAACAGTCAAAGGGGACAAGGTTTTCTGCCGGGGTGCGACCGACAACAAAGGACAGAATTTTGCCCACATTCTCGGAGTTGAGGAAGCACTGAAAAAACACGGAGAGCTGCCGGTGAACATTATTTTTCTGATAGAAGGAGAAGAGGAAATAGGGAGCCCCAATCTTCCAAAATTTCTGGAGGATCATGCTGACTCGCTGAAGTGCGACATCTGCGCTGTATCTGATACAGGGATGATCGCACCCGGCATTCCCACGATGACTTACGGATTGCGCGGAATTGCCTGTCTTGAATTTACGATCCACGGGCCGTCTCTGGATCTGCACTCAGGAGTTTACGGAGGAGCAATCGCAAACCCGGCACAGGTTGTCGCAGGCCTGGTAGCAAAACTTCATGACGAAACTGGCAGGGTCATGATTCCGGGATTTTATGATTCCGTGAAAGGTTTGGAAAAGTGGGAACGTGAAATGTGGGCAAGCCTTCCCGATGGTGATGCCGCAACTCTTGAGGAAACCGGATCTCAAGGTCTCTGGGGAGAGCAGGGCTACACTGCATTGGAACAGCGATGGGGGCGTCCCACAGCAGAGGTCAACGGGATTGGTGGAGGCTATCAGGGGGAAGGCTCCAAGACAGTGATCCCCCGTGAAGCCATGGCCAAACTCAGCTTCCGTCTCGTCCCTGATCAGGAACCGGCTGAAATTCTTCAAATCGCGAATGCCTTTCTGAAAGAAAATTGCCCGCCCTCCTGCCGGATCGATGTCGAACTCGGACATTCGGGACCATCCTATGTTATGGATCCGCATTCTGACTACGGGAAAGCGGCGCAAAGGGCTTTGCAACAGACTTTCGACAGTGAACCCCGCTTGATTCGTGAAGGGGGAAGTATTCCGATCATTCAATCGATCAAAGACATTCTGCATGTGGACAGCCTCTTGCTCGGTCTCGCCCTGCCCGACTGCCAGATCCATGCCCCTAACGAGAGTTTCACCCTGAGTAATTTCCATGCCGGAATTCAGTTGAATCGTGCCTTGATGGAAGAGTTGGCCGGGTGATACACTCCGCTCCATGATCCGAAAAGTCTGTGCTGCCTTTCTCCTTTTCTTCTCATCCAGCTTTGGATTGGCTGAAGAGGATGAAAAAGGATTTACTCCTCTTTTTAACGGGAAGGACCTGAGTGGCTGGGTCAACGTGAGTTGCGCCCCTTCCACCTGGAAATTCGACGACAAGGGATTGTTGATCTGTTCCGGGAAACCCGTTGGGGAGATCCGGACGGACCGGATGTATCAAAATTTCATCATGGAACTGGAGTGGCGGCATATGGTTCCCGCCGGAAATGCGGGCGTATTTGTCTGGGCAGACGACATCACCGCTCGCGGTCAGCCCTTCATCAAAGGAGTGGAAGTCCAGATTCTTGATCACGCCTACGGCAATACAAAAGGTCATACGACTCATGGTGACATATTTCCCATTCACGGGGCCAAAATGAAACCGGTCAATGGACGCGGAGGAAGCCGGGCTTTTCCCACGGAGAATCGCTCGAAGCCCTCTCCTGAATGGAATCATTACCGGATCGAATGTCAGGACGGGAATATCTCGCTGGCCGTGAATGGAAAAGTCGTTACTCAAGGGACCGACTCAATCCCGAGAAAAGGATACATCTGTCTCGAATCGGAAGGCGGCGTAGTTCACTATCGCAATGTCAGAGTCAAAGAACTTCCTGACACACCGATCAATCCCGATCATGTCGCACAGGAAGACCGGGGATTTTTCAATCTCTACTCTGGCGTTGACCTTTCAGGGTGGAAGCCATCTCACGACAATTGGAAGTCCCGTAACTGGTTTATTGCTTTCGCTGATGAAAAAGATAAGGAAAGCCCTTCCGCGAAACTTTCCTCTCTGCTCCCTTTCGGGGATGTTCACTTCATCTTTGATGTGCGCAGGCTTCCCAAAACGAAGACCGTAAGCTTTCTCCCCAGAGGAATGGATGGTGCCGCAGTCGAAATCGGGCCGGAAAACCAGAAGCTGGCCGCAATGCTCGTTAAAGAAGGAGGCTGGAATCGTATTGAAGGTTCAATCAAAGGTCGGGTTTTGTCCCTGAAAGTGAACGGAACACTGCTCGAAGACCAGAGAATGCCCAAAGATTTCCCGGAAGAAGGCCCACTTACTTTCGAAGCGAATGGCCCCGTTGAAATCACCAGCATCTACGTTCGCCCTGCCGAATAGCTCGATTCGTTAAATTTCGCAAGAGTCGGCCTTGAATCGCGCCCAAGACTGAACGAATTTCCGCCAAGCAAACAAAATGGCAGTTCAATATCGCGATTACTACGAAATCCTTGGTGTCTCAAAAGAGGCCTCTCAGGATGAGATCAAAAAGGCTTTCAAGAAGCTGGCTCGCACCCATCATCCGGATGTGGCCAAAGATCAGGATGGTGCCGAAGCTGTCTCTTATACACATCTGACGCTGCCGACGAAGAGGATAGTGTAGAT
>OJCB01000246.1_pt1 | contig 22381 bp, 16 predicted proteins | sample 1591501 | NCBI WGS metagenome assembly OJCB01 (sample SAMN05416813, study PRJEB24817) | seawater metagenome | isolation source: Sea water | place: Canada:Atlantic | collected 2013-07 | reverse complement strand
ACACTATCCTCTTCGTCGGCAGCGTCAGATGTGTATAAGAGACAGCACCTCCACTGAACTTTCGGGAACGGGAACTTCCTCCGGAAACTCTTTGACCCCGGGCAGAGTAACAGGCGGCCCGGCGAGATCGTCCCCTTCGCCTTGATCATTCACTCCGTTGGGACCTCTCGACCACATTTTGACGACGACACGCTCTCGATCACGAATAAATCTGGTTTCAAAAGGGTTCCCCCACGCATCTCTACTGTAGGGCGCTAAGTCGACCGAGAGCTTCAAAGCCTCCGGGTTCCATGGAGACGGGTCACTCCCTTGCAGGATGGAGTTCAAGTAGAGGCTGTCACGTTCTTTACCCAAATCACTCTCTTCGCGTCCCGAAAGGTGCGCCGCCGCTTCAAGAAGCAGGGACATCGATTCACGGCTGAACCCTGCTGGATCCTTATCGATGGATTCTTCGATCGCCTCTTCAAACGACAGAACAGGAGAGTCTCTTCCGACAAGGAGCCAGGTAACAAGGGCTCCAAGCAAAATGATTCCCCCTAGCGCAAGAGGGATTAGCTTCCGCGACTTACTCTCCACCGCAGGCTCCTCTTCCTCGACTTCAGAGTCCCCGGCCCCATCCGGAGAGTCCTCTTCCAAAGCTGGCTGGATGCCAATCTGCACGGAATCGTATCCCAAGCCTCCCGGTCGATTCTCCTCGTCCGCTCCTGGTTTCCACCCTCTTTCCAAAACGGCCCCGATGACTTCCGCTGCTGTTTCCGGCACCGTTTCCAGCGCCCCCCGCAACCAACCGCCATACTTTTGAATCGCGTCAAAAAGCTCGCTCAAATTCCCGGGATCACTGAAGAAACGCAAGTGCACCGAATGCACTCCATCAATTTCCTGCGGGACCCTCCATTCGCCGGCAGCTTCTGCATCCGCCGGGTCAGAGTAGATCGCCGACAAACCCTCTGCTTCTTCGATAAATACCTCGGCAGTCTTTTCATTCCTGAACCCGAACACAGCTCCAGCCAAATTCTTGCCGTTGGGTTCCGTTTCCATGGATTGTAGAAGTGAAAGGGGTGAATAAGCCTGACCGAACCAGCAAATCGTTCAAAGGTCGTTTATGCCGGTATCTTCTGAGAACGCGGCCTCGTAAATCGCCGGCGGAAATTCGCTCAGCGCTCCGTTGACCTGCGACCAATACAAATCGGGAGGATTTTCCGATTTCACTTCAGCTAAAATGGCTCCAAGTCTCGAAGTACCCCAAACCGCCATCAGCTCCCCGGGCCTTCCCGGATATTCGATCATCAAGAGAAGATTCTGGCCACTCTCCGACCAGTAGACTTGAGAAGCCCCCGCCTTTCGGATCCAGTCGCCCTCTATCTCCAATCCATTCTGATCGACTAATTTCAATTCACCGCCGGGAAGGATTTCCTCGAACTTCTCTCCAGTAGATCCCTCAAAGAGGGAGATCATTTTATCACGATCCAAAGGGGATGAATCGTCAAAGGCACGGTAAAGAACAGTGTCGCAAATTTCCCCTCGAGTCATAGCAATCGTCAGTATTGGAAACGGCTCTTTGCTCAACCCAACCAGGGCCGAAGCATCCCGCGAAGATGCGGAATCCACATCAACCAATCTACCGTTCTGAACCACCATCACCTTTCTCATAAAAGGATCGAAATGGTTCTTCACCTCCCCCACACCACTTCCCAGAATCTTTTTTTCGTAGAACGAAATCTTCCGATTTTTTGTGATCGCTACCAATTTCGAACTCACCTGGCTGGCGGCCTCCGCAGTAAAAAGATAGACAGGAGCGCTCAATCCAAAAAATTCACGGCTACCCGCCGCAGGAAAAATCGTCAGATCCCTCCCCTTGGAAATCTGCCTCAACATCGTGTCACGCCCAACGAGAACGAAATTCCCAAGGTATTTCTCTTCCTTTACTTGCTCGGTTCGACTCGTCGCCAATCCCACGCCACCGACTGCATTTTCCCTTCGCACCATGCTTGTCCGGTTACTGATCGTGACTGCTTTCCCGCTCGCTCCCGCGGAGTGTGTCGCATTGAATACTTCGGTAAGGGCAGGAGAAAGTCCCTTGGGATACCTAACGTCGAATCGCCCCGTAATTCGGCCCGTCAGAACTTGAGCACGCAATGTTGCCTCTAGTTGAGAAGAAGCCGCATTTTTTGCATCCACTATTGAAAATTTACGCGCCTTCTCTTCGTCAAACTGGAACTGGCTCCGTGATTCAGAATCCATGTCAGAATACTTCACTTTTCCAATCCCTCCGGAGTAGGACAGATAGAGTCCGTCGGGATCCACCCGTTTGATCAGGCAATTCTTCATCTCAACGCCATCCTTGGTCTTCAGGGAATCGACTTTCTGGCCAGGCTCCTGAGATAAAACAGTTCCGGACAGACAGAGAAAGATTACATGTATCTGAAAAATAAAACACCTTCCGCGAAAGACCGAGCGCTTATAGAGAAAACTTAGAACTGTCATGCTGAAGTATGTCGCGTCGAAGTAATAGTATTCTGGATCTAATTCGAGTCGGGAAACTCTTTTTTGATATAGAGCCTGTCATCGACTGAAAGTTGCGACAAGGGGTAGTTAAAAACCTTTCCATTCGCCGTCTGAAGACCTGCTGTTGTTTCGCTTCTGCCGATCAATCTCGCGGTGATCTTTTTCCCGTCGACATTGGTCCAGTCTCTCATTTCATTTGGGACCTTCTCAGTCGATGCCTTCGCTTTGCCCGGAGCATTCTGACCTCCCGCTATTCCGCGGGGCATGTTTGGGCTCGGGATATTAGGAACCTTTATATCAGGAACGTCGATCGAAGGCATCGTGAAATTCGGTATCTTGACCGGAGGAATCGGTGCTTTCGGAAAAATGGTTTCGCGATCAGGAACCCTGGTCCACTCCCCCCCCTTTTTTCGGAGGAACAGCGGGGAGTGATCCTCCCCTTCCTGAAAATAAGCCCACACAGCGATCTCGGCTCTGCCTTCTTTATTCAAGGGTGTTTTATGGACGATATTGAAACTGTCACTCTCGATAGAGTAACGGTTCACCTTGCTGCCATCGATATTTATATGAAAGCTCTTGGCACCCGAAACGGCCTCGATGTCTTCCAGGCCCTCTTCCATCGACGCAGAATAGACCAAACCCGAAGCAGCGCGTTCCACCCCGCCCAAGCGTATTTCGTAGTCTCCGGGGCGAATTGTTTCGACCTGTTCCGGATTCGAAACCGACTTCCCCTCTGGCATTTTGATACTGGACAGATCGTTTTCGACTGAAGCAAAATCGCTTTTATCCAGCTCCACCAAGACAGCCATTTTCCGAACCTTTTCGTCTCCCTTCCATTCCGTCGGGATACCCGCTGCGGACTTCGAATCGCTCCTTTCCAAAAATTTCCAACCGAGGGGAATAATTCCCGATCTCGGCAGAACCGACAAAGAAGGGAGCTTTACGGGAGGCGAAAGGGGGAGCTCGTCTGGATCGCTCCCTTGACCATCCGCTTTCATGGCTTCATCAAAATCCGATTCAATTTCGATGCTATGAATGGCAAACGAAGATTTCCATGATCCGAACCAAAGTTCTCCTTCTTTCTCTACGTCAACAAACGGTGGCGGAAAAATCGACAGATCACTAACTTCACCAGGCCAGGTAAAGACCGTTCCACCAACAATCTCCGTTTCTACTTTCTCAGGAGTAACACGTACGATCAGTTCCTTCGATTCTCCTACCGGGAGCAGAAAATCTACCTCCCCGGCTACACGTGCACGCCGCCCGATCCCGGATAAGCGAATCGGAGTTGAATCCCTTCTTCTGCCCTTGCCATCGAATCTCGCGTTGGTCCGCTGATCTCCTACTGAAAACCCGAAAGCCAGGCCATTGCTACCCGACCTCCTCTCCACCACCATTCTGGCTATAAAAAACTCCGGAGCATTCGACAGAATATCCACCCGGGAATGCTCCCCATCCACCGGCGATACCAGCGAGTCCCCTTCCCAGGACCAACCGGCCGGCAATTCTCCCAGGGCCTTAAGATCAGCGAAGGGATCGGTGGTGGATCCAAGAACCGGTTCACTTGGCTCCGGCGCCTCAGTTTCCCTCGCCATCGCCATCGTCATATTGAAGTTCGCCGGAGGTGCCGATACATCATCTCCCTCTCCACCATCATCGGTCATGTCGGGGCCTACCGACCAAAATCGAACAATCGGCTCTTGGTTGTCCGACTCGATTCTCACTTCATATTCCTGCCCCCAGGGATCAACATTCCCCGGCCCCAAATCGGAAATTAAACAAAACGCCTCTGGATTCCACATCGACGGCTTCGCCCCGTCGAGTAGAGCCAATAAATCGGAACCATTCTTGATCGATTCCCCGTCACCTGCTTCCCCCGGTAACAACTTCATTGCCTCGAGATAAAGATCGGCCACCGCGCTAACTTGCTGAAGCTGTTCTTTGGTAGCCGCAACTATCGGTGCAGCAGGGCTTTCGCCTGCCTTTGAATCAGGTTTCAGATTCTCCCCGGAATCCCCAACACTCACTTCCGCCATCGGACTCTCGTTTTTCAAATCCGGGCCTTCCGGCGGCGTCCCCGGACTATCCAATATCCTTGCCTCGTCCGATTTAGCCAGTTCATCGGCCAGAGAGTCTCCCCGGTCGGGGCCAAATATCGCCACTGCTCCAATCACCAAACCCACGCCGGCCGCGATCCCCCCGATGATCCATTTTTTCCTGCCCGCCCCTTCCTGAAATGTCTCTTCCTCCCAGTAGTCATCGGCTTCATCGTAAGGATACAATTCGCCAGTCTCACTATTCGCTTCGTCAGAGTCATCTGCTAGCTCCGGTCTACCGGCATCCAATTCGGTCTCCGTCCCGTGATCGATAACCACAGGTGAATAACTCAGCCCCCCCGGACGATTTTCCTCATCTCTTCCCGGAACCCATCCCCTTTTCAAGGCCAATTCGATCGCGTTGCTTGCAACCGATGGATCGGCTTCAAAACCTCCCTTCAGCCATCCTCCATATTTCTCTACAAGCAGAAAGACAGCCTCGATACTATCTACATCTCCAGAAAAAGTCAGACCGGCCGCTCCGCCTCTTTCTCCTCCATCAACAAAGGCAACCTTCTCCGGAACTATCCAATCACTGCCAGGATTATTCAAACATGGCTGGACGCAGGCCAACTCCGTAACATCACCACCAAAAACAGCAGCAGCCTGCTGATTGCGGAATCCAAAAACTGCGGATACTGACTTGTCGCTCATTGCTGGATCGAAACCTAATTTGATCCTCCCCAAACGACTTACTAAATGCCGAAAAGGTGGGACCTAATTATCAATATTCGACCATGGTAGCAAAACAACGAAAACATCCAACGTTTTTCGATAAACTTTTCGGGTGCAGTTCTCTATATCAGGGGAGTCAACGCGGGAATAAATCCAATCGATAGTGGCTTCGTCTATTGAGGAAAGCCGATCCAACAGAATCGGCTCGATGAACACACCTCCTACATATTAGTTCACCTGTTTGGCGCTTTATGCGTGCCTTTGCCTATGAAGCCAGTTCACGCTTTTTTCTTACCCTTTTGTTTCGCCTTCTTCGCTTTCGCCTTGGCATCGCGCTCCGCAAGCTCGGCTTTACGGGTTTTTAAAAATGCATTCGACAATTCGACAGCTTTGGCTTTGTCAGCACCATCGTAATCCCAGAACTCTTGAAGCACTTTTTCGCACTCCGGAAAATCTTCACCCGTGTCACCGATTCGCTGACGAAGAGCAGCCAGTCTAGCTTTCAATTTTTTGACTGTACCGGCGAGTTTAGGATCGTCATAAACGTTCACATTTTCCGACGGATCAGACTTCAGGTCGTAAAGCTCCCATGCCGGCGGGGTCTGGTACTCGCCTTCGTAGTTGCACGCATAGTAGTAGATCAATTTGTAATTCTTCGTCCGGATTCCTACATGACCGGGATTGTCGTGATGCGCCATGTGCATCCAGTAACGATAGTAAGCTTCCTGCTTCCAGCCTTCCGGTTCCTTTCCGGTTTCGCAGACTTCTTTGAAGCTTGCTCCCTGCATGTAATCGGGCGTTTCGATTCCGGCAAAGGCCAGCATGGTTGGGCCGTAGTCGACATTCTCAACAATCGCATCACTGCGGGTTCCCGCCTTGATTGACTTGGGATAGCGAACCAGGAAAGGCATCCGCATGGATTCGTCATACATCCAGCGCTTGTCCTGATAGTCGTGTTCACCCAACATAAAGCCCTGATCGCCGGTGTACATGATCACCGTATTATCCATCTGTCCGGTCTCTTCAAGATGGGCAAAAAGTCGGGCCAGGTTATCATCGATCCCTTTTACGCAGCGAAGATATTTTCTCAGGTAAACGTTGTATGCATTGGTCTTCACTTCGGCATCACTCAGCTTCGACGGATCGTAGTTTTTTGGAAACTCCTCTGGAAAGAGACCGGGAAGATCGCCCGCATAGGATCGGCGCGGGTTCCGGTTTCCGATAGAAGTTCCAATGTGAGGAATCAGTTCCCCTTCATATCCAAGCGTGGCGATCGATCCGAACTTCGGCTGATTTTCCAACCACAGATTCTTTGGCTGTGGAATGTCGACATCAGCGAGGTAGTCGTCGTATTTGTGATCGTTCTTAAAGTAGTCATGGGGCGATTTGTAGTGGTGCATCAAAAAGAAGGGTTTTTCCTTGTCCCACCCATCCTTGAGCCACTTCAGAGTGATATCAGTGATCGCTGTCGATGAATGCGTGTCTTCAACTTTGAAAGTATTGTTCGGCCACTTTTTTTCGCCCTGAGTCCGGAATGTCGGATTGTAATAATCCCCCTGCCCGGGAAGGACCGTATAAAAGTCAAAGGCACCCGGCTCTTCTTTGAGATGCCATTTTCCGACCATCGCAGTGTTGTAACCTGCCTTCTTCATTTCAGCAGGAAGAAACTGACGGGCCGCCTCGATTTTTCCCCCGAGATCGTGCACTCCATTGGTATGAGCATACTGCCCGGTGATAACGCAAGCGCGGCTCGGTGTGCAGATTGAATTGGTAGCAAAGGCGTTCTCAAAAAGAATCCCCTCTTTCGCAAGACGGTCAATCGTCGGTGTCGGATTCAATTCTGCGAGTCGACCACCATAGGCACCAATCGCATGAGCCGCGTGATCATCCGACATGATGTAGAGAATATTTGGCCGTTCATCTGCCGCCGAAACCAGCGAGGCGATCAACAAACCAAACGTGAAAAAAAGTTTTCCGATTTTTGTCATGTCCCCATCATCGATTCAATTCTCAGCATTGTCTTGTGACAGGATGACATTCTTTGGTATTTTTCGGACATGAACTCTCCGGAAAAATCGATTTCCATTCTTCTCGATCAAGCTCTCGCTAAGTCGATGCGGGAAATTTTCGAGCACCTGCCTGATGTCTATTTCTTCATCAAAGACCACCGGAGCCGGTTTGTTCACGCCAACTCAGCTCTCATGGAGAGACTGGGAATTCGAGATCCTGCTGAACTCATCGGAACGGGTGATCATGATCGCTACCCTCCCCAGGTTGCCGACCAACTGATTGCCGGCGACCGTCGCATCATGGAAAGCGGCGAACCGCTCATTGACCATCTTGAAGTCCTGTTCGACCGGATCGGAACCCTGGAGTGGTTTTCAACAAGCAAGTATCCCATTCTCGATAAGGACGGAACTCCTCTTGGGGTTGTGGGAGTAACCCGCAGTTATTCCACTCGAAAGAATCCACACTTCAACAATCAGGCCGCTGGCAGGGCGATGGATTTTATCAGTGAGAATCCCACGGCCTTACTGCGCGTTTCCGACCTTGCGAAACGGTTCGGCATTTCAGAAAGACAATTGCACCGACAATTCCTCAATCTGGTAAAACTCAGCCCTCGCGAGTTCATCCTTCGCTCCCGGATCCAGGCCGCTGCCGCCGACCTTCGGAATAGTGGCGACCCAATTTCTTTCATCGCAGACAAATTTGGCTTTTGCGATCAGAGCTCTTTCACCCGACAGTTCCGAAAGATCCTTGGAACCACTCCCGCCCACTACCGGCAAACTTCCTGATACTATTTTTTTGAATGAACAAATCTGCTATCGTCAAATCGCTTCGCGCTCAACTGAAAGCGCAGTATAAACGTTCCATCGCAGCACTGGACGACGCCCGTGACGGAGCGACCGGAGACGATGCCAAAGCCGAAGGAAAGTACGACACCCGTGGACTCGAAGCATCTTATCTCGCTGCCGGCCAGGCGGAACAAGCTGAAGAACTGGGGCGCGGAGTTTCCGCAATGGAGGCATTTGAATTTCCGGACTTCGATTTCGATGACCCGATCGGCCGGGGAACTCTGATCGAAGCGGATTCCGACGGAGACATTGTTTACTATCTTCTTGCTCCCGCTGGCGGAGGCTTAACCTGTGAGTCCGAGGACGGGGAAACCATCACCGTGATTGGCCCTGCCTCGCCTTTGAGTGGAAAATTGATCGGACAAAAGGTCGGAAAGATTCTGGACGATCCACCACTGATGATTCTTGAAGTCTTTTAAGGGCATTTTAAAGAATCCCGATTTATGCCCTTTCGTGGATGATTCGTTTCATCAGTCCTGCAATCGCAGAAAATTTGGGAAAGAAGGCTGGGGCTGGTTGCTGGAATGCCCACAGGTGAAAACGAATAACTGAGGACCTTACTTGTCTGATTTGGATTGCATCCATCTCTCCCCTCTAACGCACAAAAGCCAATTTCCCTGATCGACATTGTCCCCGGCTCCAGCCACCTTTTCTACATGTCGAAAAACAATCGCCGCTCATTTATTAAAACCGCCGCCGCCACCTCCATCGCCGCTCCGTGGATTGGTTGGCAAACCACTGCCAACAGTGCTCCACCCAGCGAGAGCCTTCGTTTCGTGTGTTTTGGAAGTGCCGGTCGGGCCTGGGGCAATATTACCTCCATGGCCGGTGTCACCAATACCAAACTGGTCGCCGTCGCTGAAATTGATCTGGCGCGCGCCAAACAAACCAAAGAAGGTTTTCCCGATGCAAAAATTTATCAGGATTGGCGCAAGCTCCTCGAGAAAGAGGAAGGAAATTTCGATGTCGCTATTGTCGCTACGCCCGATCACATGCACGCGCCCATCGCGATGAGTGCGATGCAGCTCGGCAAACACACCTATTGCGAAAAGCCCCTCACACGGACACTTCACGAATGCCGAACTTTAAAAGAGTATGCAGCGGAGAATAAACTCGTTACTCAAATGGGAATTCAGGTTGGCTCGTCTGTTGGAAACAAAACCGGTGTTAAATGGCTCCGCGAAGGCATTGTCGGAAAAGTCACTTCCGTTCACAGCATGAACCCGAAATCCTGGGGATCCATGGACCCTCTGCCGGGCAAAATCGACACTCCACCAGAAACACTCGACTGGGACAACTGGATCGGGGTCCGTCCAAAATGCGACTACATCAATCGCGAATTTCATCCATCCATGTGGCGGAAGCGTCTTCAATTCGGAACCGGCACTCTCGGCGACATGGGTTGCCACATTTACCATCCCTGGTTCCAGGGCTTGAATCAACCGGTCACCCTCGAAGTTACTTCACACGGCCCCGGGCCCGTCGATGACAACAGCTGGCCGCTGAATTCAAAAGTTCATCACAAGATGAAAGGGAATTCCCAGTCCGATGGGGATTTTGACTTTACCTGGTATGACGGAACGCAGTTCCCCGGCGAAAAAGTCGCAATAGCTGTTGGTGGAGTGGCCAATATCCCAAAGAGTGGCAGCATTGTCATTGGAACAAAAGGAGCCCTGGCAATTCCCCATGGAGGTGGAATGCCGAAACTCTACCGCGATGGAGCATTGGCCACAGACACTCCTGATCCAGCCGAAGCATCCTCGCACCACGGTCAGTTCGCCGACGTCATTCGTGGAGTTTCCAGCGAAAAACCGGTTGCCAACTGGGACTACGCCGGCCCGATGACAGAAGCCGTTTTACTTGGAACCGTAGCAAGCCGAATTCCGGGAGAAACGCTGAAATGGGACGACAAGAATCTCAAGTTCACCAATTCAGAGCTGGCCAACAAAATGGTCAAAGAACCCTATCGTGAAGGATGGGAAGTCAAAGGACTTTCCTGAACCTGATCACCAAGAGTGCTAAAGTTTGGCGGAAGGGAATTACTCTTCCGCTTTTCTGCACCCCTTACCTTCTCAATTCCACTCCGGATGTTCCGGCTCGTCCGCAATGATTCGGTGCAATGGACTCACCTCACGAAGAAATTCTCTCCACAGGTCGCCTTTCCAGTCCGCCTCGATGACTTCGTTGCCTGCTTTTTTGGTAACCCAGGCATTTCGTTCCAGCTCGTCCTCAATCTGACCGCCGATCCACCCTGAATAACCTACAAAAGCCCGGATGTGAAATCCCTCCATCTGATACACCACCGCCTCACTGGCGGAAAGGTGAGTGGCAAACTGCAGCTCCTGATCATACTCCGACCAGCCCAGAGCGGCAAAGGTGAGATGCTCGGTCGAAACAGGGCCACCCATAAATACCGGGATCTCAGAAAGTTTATCGAAATGTCCACCCTGAAACTGCTCATCTGTCAGTAATTCAGATACGGTTTGTCCCAATGGTCGATTCAGAATATACCCGTGAGCGCCATTCTCCCGGGTGTGTTCCGTCAGTAAAAGTACGCTTTGAAAAAAGGTTGGCTCGCGTAGACTTGGGTCTGCTAAAAGTAGACTTCCCTTGAGGGTTTCTTTTACTGGATCACTGGAGGCCATGCCAAACTATTTGATGGGGTGAATATCAAATGGTAAATAAGGATCAACCAGCTTTTTGGGTTTGGCAATCGCAATCAAGGAATCTTATTATCAAATGGAACTTTTCTCAAAGAAGCTCATGGGGGGGGATGATCTGGCCTCTTCAGACATCTCCGTTCTGACCGGGAAGCTGTTGGATGAGGGAGTGGATCATGAGGCCAAAGCAGATTTCCTTGAAGCACTTTCGAAGAAGGGGGAAACGTCTGCAGAGATCGCCGGATTCGCCCGGGAATTCCTTGAGCGGGCAGTCGATCCTCAACTGGACAAAGGGTCGATCGGAAAACCTCTACTCGACGTTTGCGGAACTGGCGGAGACAAACTCAATACCTTCAACGTGTCCACCACCAGTGTCTTCGTTCTTGCTGCAGCCGGCATCGGTGTGGTCAAACACGGAAATCGCGGAATCACTTCAAAAAGCGGTGGCGCCGATGTCCTTGAAGCGCTCGGCATTCGTATCGACCTCCCGCCAGAAGACTTCTGTCGTTGTGTGAAAGAGGTCGGTGCCGGTTTTCTTTTTGCCCCGATGTATCACCCGGCATTCAAAGCGGTCGTTCCGGTTCGAAAGCTTCTCGCCGAACGAGGACAACGAACCATTTTCAATTTACTCGGCCCACTGCTGAACCCGGTGCGTCCGGATTATCAAGTCATCGGCGTCTTCGATGAAAATGTCGGTGCCGACTTTGCCGAAATTTTAAAAATGCTGGGCCGGAAGCGAGCCTGGGCGGTCCACGGAAAAACCGAGGACGGAGCAGGAATGGACGAAATCTCCAACCTGGGCAACACCTCGGTCTGGGAGACCTCACCGGAAGGCCGCAAGGATTTCACAATTTCACCGGCTACCCTCGGGTTGACCCCATCGATCACTTGCGAGCTTGAAGGCGGCGAAGCAGAGGAAAACGCAGAGATTCTCACCGGTATTCTCGAAGGTACGGTAAGGGGAGCGAAAAGGGACATCGTCCTGCTCAACTCCGCTGCGGGCATGGTCGTCACTGGCATCGCCCCTGATCTATCAGCGGGACTCGACAAAGCAGCTGAGGTGATTGACTCAGGCGCGGCTTCGGAGATTCTGGGAAAATGGAAAGCGTTTGGGTGATCGCAATCTGCCCCCCCCTTCACACTACCGGGATGCGGAACGATAAAGCGTTACGGGTCTCCATTGATGTGGATCCTGTTCTTCAATCCATTGAAACAAGCCCATCCAGAGTTTCAAATGATTGACCAGTGACTTTGTCAAAAGCCTTAAGAACGGATTCACTTTCCTGACTCCTCTCCTGAAAATCCTCACGGAACAAAAGGCAACTTGCCAACAATCTTTGAGTCAGCTCAAGATCTTTGGTCTGCAGTAACAAGCGGACGACCTGCCCTCTTTTTTTTCCGCGCCTCTCGCTCAGTTAACACTGACACATCGGAAACAAAAAAATCGCGAAGGGCGCTCCGAAAAGGCACCTTCGCGATCTTATCTAAATTGGAATGTAAACTCCGCTTACTTTTTCAAGAGCATGTCCGCCAGGTCGCGTTGGAACATCGTCGCAGGATTGGCATCGTAACGAAGGTGGACGAGGCGCCAGCCATTACTGCCCGGATCGTAAAAGGTGAATTCATTGACGAAAGGTTGATTCGCATAGTGAGCAACGCACCGGAGGACGACAGACCGCTTGGTCACGTTGGCTTCTCGAGTGATCTCGTAATCGATGAAGCTTCCCATCGTGGAGACCATTTGCGCAAATGCTTCGGCAACACGCTTGCTGTCTTCAGGTTTAACCATCTCGGAGTTGGCGAGAGCCTTCTCGAGAGCTTCAGATGCCTTGCCTTGTTTGCAGAGCGTGTAGAAATCAGCGACCTGAGTTTTAGGATCGCCACCGCCATCCTGAGCAAAAGAGGAAGTTGGTGAAATCAGAGCAAATGCAGCAAGGGCCACGGCTGAGAGGAATAAGGAGAGTTTGTGGGTTTTCATGTTTTCTGAATACCGATACGACGTCTAAAAAACGGATCGGTGGACGGAAAGTGTATCGCGTTCATGGTTTTTCTGCAATTTTGAATTTTTAAATCTCACGCCACTGGCGTAAGTGAAAGAAGGCATGACTGAGGCGGTAGAGGATACGGAGAATTTGGAGCCCTGGCAGAAAATGTCGGATCTCCTCGAAGGCGGAGACCACGACACGGTGGCTTCGTTTGTTGCGGAGATACCGCCAGTCGAGGTCGCCCGGATAATGGCCCGGCTGCCTGAGCCTAAGCGGCAGGCTCTTCTGCATATTCTGACTCCAGACGAAGCGGGCGACATCATCGAAGCCGTTCCAGAATCGCAGGCGAAGGACCTGCTCCGCGAAATGGACAGCGGCAAGGCTGCTTCGATTCTCCACGAACTTCCCGATGAGCTCGCAGCCGATCTCCTCAACGAGATCGAGCCCGGGGAAGCCGACGCCATTTACGAAAGCCTTCCTGACGATGAGGCCGAGCGGACCAGGGCACTTGCCAGCTACGATTCCGATTCCGCCGGTGGTCTAATGTCGAACACTTATCTCAGTTTCAGGGGTTCCCAAACTGTCAGTGAAGTCATCGAAAATCTTCGGGAAAACAGCGAACTGTATCAGGATTATACCGTCCAGTATGCCTACGTCGTCGATGCAAAGGACCACCTTCGCGGAGTTTTACGCCTACGGGATCTACTTCTCGCGAACAGAGCCACCCAGGTTAGCGAGATGATGATTCCGAGTCCAACCTCCCTCCCCGGAACTGCCGGGCTGGAGGAAATGGCCGGATTTTTCGATGATCACAGCTTTCTGGGTGTGCCCATCGTCGAGAGCGAAGAAAACCCTGTGCTCATCGGAGTTCTCGACGAAAAGTCGGTCCGTTCCGCATCGGAGAAACAGGCCCGCAGCACATTTCTCAAACTCTCAGGGATCATCGGCGGGGAAGAATTACGCTCTGTCCCTCTGCATATCCGCAGCCTGAGACGCCTCTCCTTTCTCGCCCCGAATATTCTTCTCAATTTGATCGCAGCCAGCGTGATCGCCCAGTTTCAGGAAACCTTGCAGGCAGCGATCATCCTCGCTGTTTTTCTGCCCATCATTTCCGATATGAGCGGATGCTCGGGCGGACAGGCAGTCGCGGTCTCGATTCGTGAACTGACCCTGGGTCTACTTCGACCAACGGAATTTCTTCACGTGATCATGAAAGAAGGTGCCATCGGCATTGTGAACGGAATTGTCCTCGGCACCGTTCTCGGCGGAATCGCAGCCGTATGGCAGGGAAATCCGTGGCTCGCACTCGTTGTCGGGGTTTCCCTGGCGGCAAACACCCTTGTCTCGGTGGTCCTCGGCGGAATGATTCCTCTGGTCCTTCGAAAAATGAAACTGGATCCGGCCCTCGCTTCGGGCCCCATCCTCACGACTGTGACGGACATGTGCGGCTTTTTTCTTGTTCTTAGTATTGCCAGCGCACTGCTTGAGAAATTGTGAAAATTATCGGCTCTTCTTTCGTGAACTTTGACTATCCGATTTGGTTACTTAGGATTACCTTACCGTTCCAATGTCCAACCGCACCGCCATCATCATCGGATCTTCCATCGTCATTCTGGCGCTGCTGATCCTGACCAATTTCGGCCGCAATCTTCCCTTTACGAATCGGGGCGGGAAGCCCCCGGTCGATCAGCGTCCGGAACGACCGGACAAAGAGTTGGTGGAACGCTTTGCAGAAAAATCGATCGGGGAAATTCTTTCCGCGCTTCTCCCGGAACAGCCAGCGGCAACTGAGGCTCCAGCCCCTTTCACCAACAGTCTGCCGGATGCGCCAGTTCCGTTTGTTGGAGAAGACCCACCACGGGACGTCGAGGCTTTGAAGAAAGTGGTTGTGGCGACTCAAGAGGGGGTAATCGATGAGCTATCCCTGTTAAATCGTTGGAAGGTGTATCTCTCGATGATCGCGATGAAGCAGGAGGCTGCGACCGTGGCGAAAGGATTGAAGATTTCAGAATATCCCCCGGTCGAAACAGAAAATTTCCCGGCGCAAATCGTTCGGAAGGAGAACCCACTGAAGGCACCTGTCGCGATTGCCGATTTCGTTCCCGGTGACAGCCTTGAGGTCGCCAGTCACGGCGGAAGCAAACTTTTCAAATGCAATCCCGACGGCTCGTTTGCTGCGCTCGATGCCTTGAACAAAATCATTCCCGGCAATGGTATCTATCCCGCCGATTTCGACGATGACGGGGATCAGGATTTGTTCATCTCCCGCGGCGGAACACTTCCCAATTCTCTTCTCCGAAATATTGGCAATGGCTTTGAAGATGTCACCATCGAACTCGGACTCCTGGCTTTCAGCGACACTGCAAGCGCAGCCTGGATCGACTACGACAATGACGGCTGGATGGATTTAATCGTGGGTAACCGGGACCATCCCCTCGAGATTTACCGGCAATCGAACAAGGGAATTTTTGAACCCCTTGCCTGGGAACTGAAACTGCGGATCAATTCGGGTGTGAACGGAATCGAAGTAGCCGATGTAAACACGGACGGCTATCCAGACTTTTACCTCTCTATTCAAGGAGCACCCGATCAGCTTTGCCTGACCAATTCCTCGCCCACTCCGGATGGGTGGCGTTTTACCGACACCAGCGCGGCCAACGGTTTTGTTAGTGGCCAAAGTGCATCCCATGCGAAGTTCTTCGATTTCGACAATGATGGCGATCCAGATCTCGCCCTGGGAAATCCTGCCGTTTCCAGCGGAGAAGCTCAGGCCGGGCTGTTGTCAGGAGAGAGCGAATCGGATCCAGCTCTCCGACTATATGAAAACAATGGTGACGGAACTCTCACTGACGTAACCGGACAAACCGGACTTGGAGGAGTGGAGGAGATTCGAAATCCCGGAATCGTCGACGTCCGCAGTCTCGGAGTGGCCGACCTCGACGGGGATGGATATGAGGATTTGATTGTCGGATCCGGCGATCTTGCCGTGAACCGGGCATTCTGGAATCGCCAGGGAATGGATTTTCGTGATGTTTCTGTTTCCAGTTCTTTCAGTTACGTAGACAGCCTGGAGGAAATCCTTTCCGCCGATCTCACCGGAGATGGCTCGACTGATTTGTTCTCTGTATCTTCTGAAGGCAAAGTCAGATGGCAAGAGGTGGATTCATCGATGAGTAACTGGCTGAACCTCACTCTCGCAGGGAGTCGCCCCGGAACCCGGGTGGCGTTCGTGGTCAGGGATCAGGACTGGGTATTGCATCCGATACAGCGGGTTGCAGGTACAAGCTCAAGACTGACCGTGGGACTGGGTGACGCAAAAACGGTGGAGAGCATTCAGGTATTTGCCCCGGAGAAAGAGGAGCCCGTCACAATCTTGGATTCAATTCAACCTAATCAAACCATCCAGATTCAAGTCCCCAAATCCCCACGTCAAAGAGCAATAGTACCAATGCTGAATCCGGCAGCAGCCAAAGAAGGAGAGGTTCCTGCAAACTGATGCTGTTCTGTAAAAAGGTTGCATTCCTTAACTCTTCCGGCCTATATACGATGACTGTTCCTGTGATTCGAGCCGAGACATGATAGTTCCTGTCCAAAAAGATGAAGAATTGGTCCGCGATTTTCACACGGCGGACAATGTAACTGGCGCCCTCCATCTTTGGTGGCTGGGGCACAGCTGTTTCCTGATCAAATGGAACGGCTACGGCCTGATCTTCGATCCCTATCTTTCCAATTCGGTGACACAGAAGCATTCAGGGACTGACGAAGAGCGCCCGCAATTAACAGAGAGGGTCGTCGATCCCCTCTTGCTCAGCGGCCTCGATGCCATTGTCACCTGCAACACAGATCCCGACCACTTTGATGTGGAAACCATTTTCCCACTGAGAACGGCAAATCCGAAAGTGAAACTGGTCCTTCCCTCGGGAAATCTGGGATTTGCTGAAAAAGCACTCGGAATCGCTGCCCCCCCTTTCCTTCCACTGGATGCAGGAAACTACGTCGAGTGCGGTCCGTTTCAGATCCACGGGATCCAGGCCGGTGGACCGGATAGTGAACAAACGCAGAATCTGGGATTTATCATCGTCTTCGGAAATTTCGCGATCTACCACGGAGCGGATTCGCAATGGCATACTTCGCTGGTCAAAGAAGTTCGCCGCTGGCCGATTAACCTGGCATTTCTCCCGATCAGCGGAGGAGTCGGTGGTGAAAATAATGACAAGAATTTCAATGGCTTCGAAGCCGCCGCCCTTGGAAAAGCCGTCAGTGCCAGTCTCGTGATTCCGTGTCACTACGACATGTTTGATTATCACAACGCAAATACCGAAGAATTTGTTTCCTGTTGCGACCGACTCAGCCAGCGTTATCACATTCTCGATCCCGGCCAACGTTTGACCATGGGCCCAATGAATGATCCCAGCGCCGGCAAAGCTCCTCCGAGCGATGTCCAGAAGAACGACTGGGGCCTGGGATACTGAGTGACAATACCTGGAGCAGATCTTCAGTCGGCTGCGAACTGCCTAAGCGGATTCGACTGAAATTCGATTCTACTTTATTTATTCGCTCAGTCCTCATCTTCCCAGCTGTTCTGCAGCCGTTGATGAGTTTTCCGGCGGTCGGCGCGATGTCCGATTTGCCTGATCTGCTTGGGCGACAAGCGATCCTTCCGACTAAGCCATGGCTGGGGACCACCATCCCCTGCCATGATGCAACCGAGCGGTGTAATTTCTCCAACGATTTCCGCGAGCTTAAACTTTTCAATCTGGTCCCGCACCTGCGCCGCATTCTTATAAGCGATAGGCGTTTCACTAAGGTCGCTTTTCCCATGCCACCAGCGGATATCGAGACCGGCGGTTGTTTCAGCAATGGTGGAAGCAACTCTCTCTTCGTCGACTTCGCCTTTCTTGTTTTTGAAATCACGAAGCGTTGCCGTCCGGGACCGGTTTCTACCGGCTCCGTGCGGAGCAAATCCAAGGAAATCCTGATTGTCACCTCCGAGGGTAATCAGGATTGGTTCAGCCATGTTTAGAGGAATCAAGCCGAGCAGCGGTCGACCTTCGTCATCTTTCCACGCCGGAGTCGCTCCCTTTCCGTGAAGAAACAGGTCGCCTTTTTTCCAAACAAAATTGTGCTCGTTACCAAATTCGGTGACCAACTCTGCTTCAGCATGCTCAAGAAAGCCTTTATGAATGGCCTGATGATTCGCCCGGGTCCAGCGACTGACATATTGGAGAGCGTCCCAGTATTCTTTTCCAAGATCGGTTTCGTAATCCAGCCAGGCAGCTGCCTTGGGAATTCCGTCAGCGATTTTCGCTGTCTCGCGGATGGCTGCTTTGTGGCCGCGCTTGTAGACCTGAGCCCCGAGTCCGCGAGATCCGTGATGAGTCACCAGCGCGAGAAATTCGATTTCCTCAAGGGATTCTCCCAGGGCCAGCTTCAGATCCGAAGCAACTTTTTCATGGCCTGCCTCATCAATAGATTCAACGAACTCCCGGTTCACTTTCACTTTTCCGATGTAGGCAAAATGATTCCCATCACCCTGATCTGCGATATGCATTACGGCATGATTCCGAAGACCGTTGAGAAAACGGTTCTCCCAAACCGGCTCATCGACCACCGGATGATCCACGATCTCTTCCTTTTTCCGACCACCGGGACCAAAGCGGGTCGAGGCCATCAGTGAGTCCAACATTTCCGAAACCTCTTTATCGCAGCGGAAAAACGAGGCATACATCGAGCAGCAGACATCCGCACTGTGAGCAGCCGGAAGAATTCCGTTCTTCACCGCGATTGCTCCGCCGACAGGAATCACCGCCTCACCAGCCCCGGCAGGACAGGAATCCGGCATCACCGCACCGGCCTCAATAAGGGGAGTTCGCAGAAGCTGATTCATGCACCGACGGACATTGGCAATATTTCCCTCGTCTTCTTCGCAGGTTGCCTCGATCGCTTCACCGAAGGAGACCGGCTCATCGCGACGCTTCAATTTGGGCTCAGGCTTTGGAAAGTCCCGCGATAAGAGCTTGAGAATATATGCCTTATCCTCGATCCCCTTCTCTTCAAGTTGACGCGCTTTTTCGATCAGTTCCCCGTAGAGAACCGACTTTGGCCAACCGGCGTCTTCTAAATCTTCGTGATTGATCATGAAAAATCGTGCATTTTTTCCTAAAACTGTTCAATATCGTGTCGAAAACAGATAATATTCAACATTTGCAAATTATTTTCTTGCGCAATTACTTGAAATTTCATAAAAGTTAAGGAAATTGCGAAAGAGAATTTTTTTGTTGATTTTTTCTTGAACAGTTTTGTCACGCGAGACGTCTACTTAATGACTGATTTTCGCTGAACGGAGAATGAGGCGCCAGACAACAGGCTATTGTAATAACTAAGATACCGCGAGTTCCAACGTTAGAAATACCAAAGGAACTTCCGAGACAGCCGGCCCCAATCCAATCAGCATTTTTCAGAGTTTACGAAAAACGAAGCGTGTGAAAACCAACACAACAGAAATGTTGTGTCACACAAATCGCTTCAAGCGTAAATATACTCTAACAACTCTCAAACAACTCTCAACCAGTTTACGACCATGGCAAATTTAGAAATGGACGGCGGAATTAAGATTTACCTTCGGGAAATCGGAAAGACGCCTCTGCTCACCCGCGAAGAGGAAGTCGAACTCGCAGACCGCATTAAGGTCGGCGACAAGGAAGCCCGCGCTCACATGATTAAAGCAAACCTTCGCCTCGTGGTGAAGATTGCACAGGATTACGCCAACTACGGCCTTCCCCTGCTCGATTTGATTTCCGAAGGAAACATCGGCTTGATGAAAGCCGTCGAACGTTTCGATCCCAACAAAGGGGGAAAACTTTCCACGTACGCAGCCTGGTGGATTAAACAGTCAATCAAACGCGCTCTGGCCAACCAGAGTAAGACGATCCGTCTGCCCGTCCACATGGTCGACAAGATCTCGAAAATGCGCCGCGTTGCGATGGTCCTTTCCGAAGAGCTCGGTCGCGAACCGACGGACGAGGAACTTGCCGAGGAAATTGGAATCGATCGCGCCAAGCTTTCGCATCTGAAATCTGCTGCTCTCCGCCCTGCTTCACTCGATGCTCCCATCAGTGAAGATGACACCACTGAATTTGGTGAAATCATCGGGGACGAAAAAGCACAAACTCCACTGGAACTTCTCAGTCACAAGAATATGCACATGCAGCTCGACGATCTTCTCGAAGTTCTCGACGAGCGTGAGCGCAAGATCATTGATGCTCGTTTTGGCCTTGCCGGTCAGAAGCCGAAGACTCTCGAGGAAGTCGGCCAGGAATTCGGTGTAACCCGTGAACGGATTCGTCAGCTGCAAAACATTGCGCTGAAGAAACTCCGTCGCGCCCTCCAGAAGAAAGAGGATCCGGGACCACGCCCACTTCGCGGCAGCAAGCCGTCCGACAGCGACGATTTCTTTCGCGAAGAAGAAGAAACCGCTCTGGCAATGTAATCCTGTTAGGATCTACCTTACCTTTTCGAAGAACGCGCAGTGAGAACTGCGCGTTTTTTTTGTGTCCTTTTGTCAGCCCTGCTCCCGGAACCTTCATGACATTCTTTTTACCAAGTCCTTGCATCGCTCTGACAACTGTTCTGCAATCCTGAATAGGCTGAAAGGGTTATGAATAAAATACACATTACCCTAACTGCCAGCGCCGCGCTTTTCGCAGCGATCACAAGCGGAGTCATCATTGCCGATGGAAAAAAGGAACCGGTTCCATCCGTCTTACGATTCTCTTCCGAGCCTCCGATACGGGGAGCCACAGAAAAAGTGCTAGAAGAAATACTGGAAGAAGTGGAGACCGCGGGAAATAGCTCTTCAAAAAATTCCGGAGAAGAAATGAATCAAACATTGATTCCCAAACCGGATGCAATCAAATCGGCCACGAAGTGGCTGATCTCACGACAACAGGAGAACGGAGGCTGGGGTCCCGGACACGTTCCCGCAGGCGTCGCAGAGCGCACTACTGTCGGAAATACTTGCATCGCATTGCAAGCCCTGATCCGGGATGGTCACTCTCCAACGACGGGAGAATATCGCGAAGAAGTCAGCGCGGCTCTCGCCTATGTGCTCAGTGAAATTGAAAATTCCGATCAGGAATCCCTTTTCGTAACGAACATCCGTGACAGTCAGTTGCAAAGCAAGCTCGGCACCTACGTCGACACCTTTATCGCAGCAACAGCTCTGCCCGAATTCAAAGGGAAAACATCCAACAAAAAGGAAGCCATACGCCTTGACGAAGGAGTGAAAAAACTGCTCGCGAAGATTGAAGCGAATCAGGCCGAAGACGGATCGTGGAAGAACGCCGGATGGGCACCGACTCTCGCTCAGGGTTTCGCCGCGAAATCGGTTAATCGCGCTGCTCAACTTGGATGGAAGGTCGACGAATCCGTTCGCGAAAGAGCCGAAGAGTTCGGACGCAAAAATTTTGATGCGGATTCCGGGACGTTCTCCTCCGTCGGGTCCGCAGGGGTGGAACTCTATTCCAACTCATCGAGCCTTCAGCAGATCCAGGATTCTGCGATCACCAATCGAACTTTGAAACCACAGCTGGAAGTCGAGTTCGCTGAAGCGACCACAAAAGAAGCCAGAGATGCTGCGGAATCGAAGTTGAAGAAGTTTGCTGATGTTGAAGAGAACTTGGTAGCCGCTCAAGATGCCGTGGTGAAACGCCTCGAAGATCCGAGTTTCGTTGCCGGATTTGGAAACAACGGTGGTGAGGAATTTCTCAGCTACGTCAATATCGGGGAAAGCCTCCGCGACAAAGGTGGCGAGGACTGGGAGAAATGGAATACCAAAATGTCGGCCAACATGGTTCGCACACAGGCGAACGATGGTTGCTGGAAAGGCCAGCACTGCATTACAGGCGGAACTTTCTGCACATCCACAGGATTGCTTGTCCTGCTGATGGACAAGGAAACGCCCGATCAGTTGGTATCCTCAGCTGAATAATCCCCGTTCCAGAATTCCCTCATCCCGGACCGCTTCTGAAAGGAGGTGGTCCGTTTTTTTATGGAATCAGAAAATCAGTCTTCAAACTTCTTCACCAGCAGCGAAGCATTGTGACCGCCAAATCCAAAGGAATTGGTCAGAGCAATATTCACCTCCGACTCGCGCGCTGTATGCGGCACGTAATCGAGATCACATTGTGGATCCGGGTTGTCGAGGTTGATCGTCGGTGGCACAAGGCTTTCGTTCACTGCTTTTACGCAGGCTGCGAGCTCCACTCCGCCGGCGGCACCGAGTAAGTGACCGGTCATCGATTTGCTGGAACTGACGAGGAGGCCATCTTTGGCATGATCGCCAAACACCGACTTGATTGCTTTGGTCTCACAAACATCACCAAGGCCAGTGGAAGTTCCGTGAGCATTCACATAATCCACTTCCTCTTTATTGATTCCGCCATGCTTAAGCGCCATCTCCATGCATCGACGAGCTCCGTCTCCTTCCGGGTGCGGGGAGGTCAAATGATAGGCGTCAGCAGAAACACCGTAGCCAATCAGTTCGGCGTAGATTCGTGCCTGTCTCTTATACACATCTCCGAGCCCACGAGACCGAGGCTGATCTC
>OJCB01000245.1_pt1 | contig 22496 bp, 16 predicted proteins | sample 1591501 | NCBI WGS metagenome assembly OJCB01 (sample SAMN05416813, study PRJEB24817) | seawater metagenome | isolation source: Sea water | place: Canada:Atlantic | collected 2013-07 | reverse complement strand
ATCTACACTATCCTCTTCGTCGGCAGCGTCAGATGTGTATAAGAGACAGGGTCGGCATTTTACACGCATTTTGTAAGGACACCTCGAATTTTTTGCTCTCCTATGTTTCCAGAGGAGAATCGAAGATCACTAACATTGCCAGTGGACGAACTGCCTTGCTGTGGAATTATTAACGAGGCTTAATCATTACCCCGATGAATTTGTATCGTTCACTTAACACATTTGCCCTGATATCCCTGGTTTCTGCGGCTTTCGCTTCCTCCGCATTTGGCGGCCTTTTTGACAAGGATGAAATCACGCGCAAAGCGAAAAAATATCGGTTGGTCCCGGTAAAAATTGCCGTTCCAGGTATCTCTGTTGACCTGCAGTATGCGAAGACTTCCGCCAGCGGGAAGCCTCTTTACAAAAGCGGGATGGTCTGCCTGATCAATGACTCCACTGGAAAGAAACTCAGGATCGCCCAGGCAATCCTGAAAAAGCAGGGCTACTCGATTAAAGTATGGGACGCCTGGCGCCCGCCGGAAGCTCACATAGCATTGTGGAATGCAGTCAAAGATCCGAAGTACGTCGTTCCTCCCTCCCGCGGACTTTCCTGGCATTGCTACGGAGTTTCTGTCGACATTACCCTGGTCACTTCGGATGGGAAGGCTCTGAAAATGCCGACGGAATACGACAATTTCACCAACAGAGCGGCTTCCAACTATGTCGGAGGTGATGCAAATATCGCGAAACATGTTCAAGCTTTGCAGGCAGCGATGCGTGAAGCCGGGTTCAGCACCATTCGGTCCGAATGGTGGCACTTTGACGATCATGGCTCACGCAGTCGGATTCGCAAAGCGACTGCGGCAGATCTTGGGATTTCCATGCCCTGAAGAGAAGACGATTTATCCCCGAAGATGAAAGCCTCTGCCGAAACCATTGCCCGGAAACTTCACGAGGCCGGTTATGAAGCCCTCTTTGCGGGTGGCTGTGTCCGCGATTTACTCCTCGGAAAAGAGCCCAAGGATTACGACATCGCAACCAATGCGGAACCTGCTCAGGTGCTTGAAATATTTCCAAAGGGAGATTCAATCGGGGCTCATTTCGGTGTCATTCTGGTTAAAGAAAACGGCCATCATTTTGAAATCGCCACTTTCAGGATGGATGGAGACTACAGCGACGGTCGGCGTCCCGATACGGTCACTTTCACCTCTGCGAAGGAGGACGCCAAACGTCGTGACTTCACCGTCAACGGGATGTTCTCCAATCCAATCAGCAACGATGTAATCGACTACGTTGGGGGAAAGGAAGATCTTGAATCCAGGACAATTCGCTGCATCGGAGATCCCCTGCAGCGCTTTGAAGAAGACTATTTGCGACTGCTCCGGGCGATTCGTTTCGCCACTGTTCTCGACTTTCAGATTGAAGAGAACACTTGGGAAGCGATTCAAAAGGTCGCTCCGAAGATTTCCCGTATCAGCCCCGAGCGAGTTCGCGACGAGCTCGACAAAATCTGGCTCAGCCCGAACCGGGTTAAAGGATTTGATCTGCTCGTTGATTCCGGACTAATGGCCGAACTGATTCCTGAATTACTGGACCTCCGTGGATGCGAGCAACCGCCTCAATGGCACCCTGAAGGGGACGTCTACGTTCACACCCGTATTATGCTGGGGCTTCTTCAAGCTGAAGCGAGCCTTCCTCTCATTTTGTCAGTTTTGTTTCACGACATTGGCAAACCCGCGACCTTCACGATCGATGAAGAGGCCGGTGGTCGCATTCGCTTCAACGGGCACGACAAACTCGGGGCAGAGATGACGGAATCCATCCTCAAGCGTTTCAAATATTCCAACGCCGTCATTGATGCTGCTGTCACCGGAGTCGATCGTCACATGATGTTCAAAGACGTCAAAAAGATGAAGGTTTCCAAGCTGAAACGCTTTATGGCAAGTGAGGTGTTTGATGACGAACTGGAACTCCATCGCGTCGATTGCACCAGCAGCAGCGGGATGCTCGACAACTATGAGTTCGTCAAAGACAAACAGGAAGAGTTCGCCAACGAGCCAATTATACCGCCGAGTTTCATCAATGGCAAAGACCTCATCGATCGAGACCTCGAGCCGGGCCCGAGATTCAAAGAAATCCTGACAAGTGCTCAGGATATGCAACTGGAAGGGACGCACACTTCGCGAGAGGACGCCCTTGTTTGGCTGGATGAATTCCTGAGGAACCAGGTTTAAATCATCAGAGCGACATCACGACAGTTGATGTCCCGTGATCTGCTCATCAATTGCCATCGTTCAGGGACGCTTCAATTGACCGGGCTTCCTTTTCCAAGCCGCACGGTTTTCCCCGGAACCAGATTCCGCCAATGATTTGGTAACGGATAGTGATCACTCCATCCCCGAACTGGACAGAAATCTCCTGCAGAGGCCAACTCTCTGGCCCCATGCTGAACCACGTCCAAAATCGAGATCCTCTCTTGAAAAGGTACCCCCCATCACCTGAGCGGTCGAAGGTAGAAAGCTTAAGGCACCTTGAAATAATTTGAATGGCCTCATCTTCCGGTCTTGAAGTCTGAATCTCATACTCATCGATCCATCCGGAACAACTGCATCCCAAAAACTGTGAGCGTATTGTAAACATCTTATCTGGAGCCTGGTGACTTTGCTCTATTCTATGAATCTCATATTCTTCATCGACAACTGAACAGAATCATCAATGCGATCATAGTTTATGACATCAGTTTCGAACCAAGTCACGGTCAATCAAATCTTCCCGGCGCAATGAAAACCTTGAATCGGCGTCTTACTTCAATCACACTTTTCAAACCATATGAATTGTGTCGCCGCTTTGGCCGACCTTTTAAGTTTCCTTATGAGCAAAAAGAACACCTTCCTCGACTCGGTTTCCCAATACTTCGACCTCGCCGCTTCTCACTCGAAGGTTTCGCCGGGAATCCTCACGCAAATCAAAAGCTGCAACAGCGTCTGCGAATTTAAGTTTCCAGTCTTGCAGGACGACGGTGAAATCGAAGTGCTTACGGGGTTCCGGGCAGAACACAGTCACCACCGCTTACCCACCAAGGGTGGGCTCCGCTTCAGCCGCCACGTCACACACGATGAAACGGTGGCCCTTGCAACTTTGATGACCTGGAAATGTGCCATCGTCAGTGTGCCCTTCGGTGGCGCTAAAGGCGGTGTTTGTATCAATCCAAAAACGGCTTCTCCGGGATTTCGGGAACGGGTGGTGAGGCGCTACACTTCTGAGTTAATCAAAAAAAACTTCATCGGCCCCAGCATTGATGTTCCCGCTCCGGACTATGGAACGGGCGAACAGGAAATGGGTTGGATCGCCGATACTTATAAGGCGTTTAACAGCGACGGACTGAATGCTTACGCGTGTGTCACCGGGAAACCGCTCTCTCTTCACGGTATCGAAGGACGAACCGAAGCCACAGGGCTGGGAGTCTATTTTGGTATCAAAGAATACGCGGATCGAGAGGACATCGTTAAGCCTTTGGGGCTCAGTCGCGGCATTGCCGGAAAACGGGTCATTGTCCAGGGATTAGGGAACGTCGGTTTTCACGCAGCAAAATTCTTACAGGAAATGGGCGATGCCATCATCGTCGGAATTGCCGAATTCGAAGGGGGTATATCCAATCCTGATGGACTCGACATCGAAGAAGTTTCGGCTCATCGCCGCGGAACTGGATCTATTCTCGATTTCCCCGGGGCCAAGAACCACACCAACTCCTCCGAGCTTCTCGAAGCAGATTGCGATATCCTTATTCCTGCAGCGCTGGAGAACCAGATCACCGGGAAAAACGCACCAGACATTCAGGCAAAAATTATTGCCGAGGCAGCCAATGGTCCAATCAACGCTGAAGCTAATCGGATTCTCTTAAGCCGGGATAAATTGATCATTCCGGATGTATTTTTGAACGCGGGTGGTGTGACCGTTTCCTATTTCGAATGGCTGAAAAACTTGTCCCATGTCGGCTTCGAAAGGATGACGACCGGCTATGAGAGCCAGTCGAATGAACGGATTCTTTCCACCATTGAAGACATGACAGGCCGCAAAGCTGACGCCGAGCAACGCGCTCTGTTTACTGCCGGCGCAAGTGAACAGGATATTGTGAGAGCGGCTCTGGACGAGTCGATGTCCAGCGCTGCTCACAGCATCGAGAAGACCCGCGTGGACAACAAGCTCCCCGATCTTCGGACAGCGGCATTCTGCCATGCCATTGAAAAAGTATCGAAGACTTATATTGATCTTGGCATCTTCCCTTGACCCTATGTCTCTCAGAAACTTCCTATGAAAATAACGGCTCTCGCTCTCTTTCTTAGCGTCACTGCTGCTCTTACGGCGACAGCTCAGAAGCCAGCTCCTAAAGCTCCGGCCACTCCATCGATTCTGGACCTTAAGGATGGTGACACCTTTGTGTTCTACGGGGATTCAATCACCCACCAAAGCCTCTACACTCAGTACGTAGAGGACTTTTTTTACACGCGCTATCCGGATCGTCGAATCCTCTTTCACAACGCCGGTGTCAGTGGCGACAAAGCAGCAGACGCTCTGGCCCGGTTCGAAGACGATGTCGCGGTTTTCAAACCCAAATATGTTTCAGTGCTTTTGGGGATGAACGATGGCCAGTATGAGGATTTCAACGGCGAAACGTTTTCCACCTATCGAAAGGGAATGACTGAAATCCTCGATAAGGTTGAGAAGATCGGGGCGACAGCGATTCCGCTTTCACCGACGATGTTTGACCATCATCAGTTGTCGCTGCAGATAAAGACGGATGATTTTCGATTCAAAGACCGGACCTTTTCCCCGCAATACAATTCCCTGATGGCTTTCTACAGCGCCTGGCTCCGGGAAACTGCTGGATCGCATCATCTCCCTTTTGTGAATCTCTGGGGCCCACTTAACGACTACACTTTCGACCAGCGACGTAAAAATCCGGACTTCAGTCTGGTAGAAGACACCATCCATCCCGGACCCGCCGGCCAGTTCATTATGGCTTACTCTTTGATTTCTCAATTCAGGCCCGATCGGCGAGGAGTCAGCTCGATTTCAGTCATCAAAAAGGGTGACCAGTGGACCTCAAAATGCAGCGGTGCAAAAGTCACCGGGATCGTTGCTTCGGATGAAGGCGATATTCTGACATTCATCGCAGAAGAACGTTCCCTTCCCTGGGTCGTTCCGGATGCTTCATCCAAATACGAGCTGAAATGGGGTCCCGCCAAATCTCCGGCACTTGGTATGAAACTGACAGCGGCAGGCCATCGACTCAGCAATCAACGCCTTCAGATTGCAGGACTGAAACCGGGAACTTATGAACTGCTGATCGACGATCAGGCTGTTGGCGAATACACCCACCTCCAACTTGGCTTCAAGATCGAGCTTCAATCCAACAGCAAGACACCGCAATATCAACAGGCCATGGAAGTGGCGCTCTTGAATCGTGATCGCAATGACGAAGCGGTTCGACCTCTTCGAGACACCTGGGCACGAGTCAAAGGGTTGCGGCGAAAAGGAGACTCGAAAAAATTCGACGAGGAGTATCCAAAATTGAAGTCGAAAATCGACGCTCTCAATCGCTCGGCTTCCGACTACGAGCAGAGGATTTATACTCGTGCCAAACCCATTGCCCGCAAATATCAGCTCCGCCGAAAAGGAGAATAATCCCTCCAGAGTTCTGTTTCTCTACAGACATCTTTACGCATTGACATATTGATCGCCGCTCCTTATAAACGGAATCAGTATGAAAATAGAATCTCGCAATATTTTACTCGCCATCCTTTCTGTAATCCTCCTTCAGGGAACAGTTTCCACAAGCAAAGCACAGGATCCATTCATTGGTGAAATTAGGATGTTCGGCGGAGACTTTGCTCCCGCAGGATGGGCTCTTTGCAATGGACAGCCATTGCAGATAAGCAACAATACAGCTCTCTTTTCCATTCTCTCCAATAGGTACGGTGGGGATGGGGAAACGACCTTTGCTCTCCCTGACCTTCGCGGTCGCGTCGCCGTTCATGCTGGTAATGGTCCCGGTCTCACTCCGAAAGGCCTCGGCGAGAAGGGTGGTGTAGAGACGATTGCACCCGCCCCGACCCCGCCTACGCCTCCGACTCCAAACATTCCCCGCCGAAAAAATGTGAAAACGGTCAAAAAGGGACCTAAGAAGTCGAATATCGTTTCCGGTCCTCCCGTGGCGACACCTCCTGCCACACCGGCGACACCTGATGTGGAGAAAAACAACCTTCAACCCTACCTGGGCGTAAACTATATCATCGCCCTCACCGGAACCTTTCCCAGCCCAAATTAATATTCCTGACTCGGGTTCTTTTCGGCGCCCCCTTTCCTCCCGGCCCTGAAGGCCAGCTATCCGCTGGCTTTAAAGGACCAGCCTTTTCAGGCGCTCCACCGGAGCGTTTCAACTTCAGATCGGTCCGGACTCACGCCGGCGTCAGAAAAAAGTTGATCGACTTCGAGACAAAGGCATTGGCTACGATTTCCAAAGCTTCGACAAGCTGCCCTTCCCATTCACTATGGAGGAGGAAAAGGGATGCTGATCCCGATTCCCTCAGCGGTCCGTACCCTTCGAGCAGGCGCTTCGAAAGGGAGGAAACTATTTCGTTCGCACCCAGATAGATCCCGCGTCTTTTCGAGTTGAAGTGATCCCGGATGTTGCTGAGATGGTTGTCGCGTAGAACTTCTTCTTATATTTCCAGATCTTTCTTCTTCCACGCCTGACCCTTTTCCGGACTTTTCCCTTATTTGGTCTGATCGTAGCTAAGATTCTGTAATCCCCGACGCCTGACTGAAGCGATCCACTCGATAGTGTTCCCGCAGTCAGAGCAGCGGTGACATTTCCATCAACTACTGAGGTATAGGAAACCCTGAAAATACTGGTCCCCGGAGAAGCGGAGATAGAAAAGGTATCCGTCAGTTCCCCATCATTCTCAACAACCACAGTACCCTTGACAGCACGAGCTTTCTTAGAGATGAGGTTCAATATCTGACCACCCAGAGTGTTGTAGAGATCGTCCCCAAGGCCTGAGACAATCACATCAGGTTGAATCACAGGAGTTGTAGCAGCGTCGATAAACAAGGCATAGTCGCCCTCCTCCCCATTGTTAGTGCTGACACTCAGGCTGTATGTTCCGGCTGCCAAAGGTTTTGTCAGCAGGAAATTATCACCTGTTCCCTGATTGTCCTCTGCTGTCGGATCGTTGATCAATTCGTCCGCAGAATCTCTTAATTCTCCCAATGTGTCCACGGAGCCTGTTGTATGAATCTGGACAAGTCGAGGGCCGTTCAGTGTAAAGGTGAAAACATCAATATCCCCACTGTCCAGGAAGCCTGAATCACTTGCAGATCCGCTAGCAACCGAAACAGAAGTTGCCTCTGCTTTCGAATCTCCGTGTCCATCAAAAACAAAAAGATTATCGGTCGAACTGGCAGCATCCGAGTTGTTTCCTCCGATATCTCTGGCTGCCCCAAACGGAACATTCAAAAGGATCCTTCCATCGACGCTGTTGGCATCCACCGTAACCGTATAGGACAGGGGACCGCCAGTGACGGTCGCATCACCTGCTGCGGCACCAATCTTCACAACGTCGTCCGGACCAAACCCAACCACATCTTCGCTGAAGACTGCCTTGAAAACAGCTTCGCCGGATTCGGATGGATCCGCTTGTCCCGCCTCTTTCTCGAGAGTCAAAGTCGGGCGGATGGAATCAATATCGATCTCCAGTGGAACTGAGTCTTCCCCACCGCTAATCGAAGCAGAGACAGAGTGAGGACCATTGGTAAGGACTTTTGAGGTCATCGTCCATGTTCCATTCGCCTCAACCAATCCAGTCTTGATCACTCCCTGAAGATGCGAGGTCAGACTGACCGCAGCCCCCGGGGATCCAGTTCCAAAAAACGTGGGAGTAAAATCTGCTGTAATCCCGTCTGTATTCGAAGTTCCGATATCGGAGGCCGGGGCCAACTGCGGAGGAGACACCACGCCGGCCTCACCAGTGATGTATATATCATCAATCGCAAATCCATCCGTGGAGATTCCGAAGTTATCAAAGTGATTGAACCTGATCCCCATAATCCCGCTAACCTGCATGTCATGAGCGACAATCGCGGCATCGATATCGACTACAAACTGCGAGTAGGTTCCCGTAATCTCTGAACGAAGTGGCTGAACTTCATACCAGTTCACTCCATCCGGACTGATCGAAACGCCATCGTAGTCTGCTCCTCCGGTGTAAGGAATTTCCGGCGGTCCGTCAGATTCGTCGCCGAAGTCTTTGGCAAAAAAGCGCAGCTCAAGATCATAGTCACCCGCAACATCCACGAACATTGTCAGCTCATTCCTCGAAGGGCTGCTGTTAGTGCTACTGTCCATCGTCAGATGCCATGACCCCGAATTCGGCACATTCGCCTGTGTCACTTCAGTCCGATAAGTAGAGGTGCCCGTAGAAACCCAGACAGGTTGCAAGGTACCTGATTCAAAAGTTTCTGAAAACGGAAGTATCGCCACTTCAATAATCGAAATTTGCAGAAGAATCTCAGTCGTCCCGCTTGCGTTGCTTGCGGAAATGGGAACATCGGTGACCCCGCCAATAGTGGGTGTTCCCGAAATGAGACCAGTGCTTCCATTGAGAGACAATCCGGGTGGCAATGCTCCACTGGCGTAAGATGTCGCCGGATTGGAAGTCCGGATTTGATATTCAAACGCCTCACTTTTCTTCCCGACTACCGACGGAGCACTGGTGATGAAAGGTCTCGGATCTGAAGTCAAAAGAATCAATTCATCCACCCAACCCGCGTCGGCGCCTGAGGATACGGAAGAATCTTTTGAATACTCCCAACGAACTTTATGATCGCCTTCCGGCAAATCGTAGGAGACCCGGGTCCAATCCACTTCTCCATCAATTTCCGCCTGAGTCGTGCCATTCACTTTGAATTGAAGAAAATCATACCCTGACTCCGATGACACTTTCCACTGGAATAGAATTGTCTCAGGCCCCGAAATATCGAGTTCCATCCAGGAGGTCTCGTTGTCATTGATGTCGCCACTTTGCGCAGCATCAATTCCATCATGAGTGACAACCGTCTGCAAAGCCCATGGCTTGGCACTGATGGCAATCGGAATTTCGGAAACATCCAAAGCGGTAAGGAGATCATTTTGTTCCACCGAAACAACAAGAGTTTCCGTATCCGACCCAACAGGATTCGATGCGGTGATATTGACATTAAAAACGCCGATAACATCAGGCGTCCACGAGATTTCGCCGGTCGCGGAATTCACTGTCATTCCGGCAGGAGCATTGGAAATGGAGAATGTCCTCGGTGTGTTTAAACCGGTAATCGTATAGCTGAAACCGCGCGACTCAATGCCACCCGCTGTAAGAGAACTGGTAATGACCGGGGTAATATAGTCATCATTGGAAATCGTTCCGACTCCCAGATCATCTACGATGAATGCGTCGACAGGATTGCTCAGTCGAATCCCAAAGGTTTCATCATCTTCAGCGGTCGTATCCCCTGCTACCTGGACAGTGATTGTTTCAACCGTGTCCCCAATTGCAAAGATAAGCTGCCCTGAATCAGAGGCGAAATCACCCTGACCTGCGAATGCGGATATATCTTCCGTCTGCCAATTCACCCGAATCTCTTCCTCTGCAACAAGATCAAGACTGACCGTAAAGTTTGCAGTCACAGTTCCCGAGTTGCCTTCGATCACCGTGACGTCAGTGATCGAAATTGCCTCATCCGGAAGATCAAAAGCTTCAGTCACTGAGAGGGAAGATGCGCTTCCACCATCATCAGCACTGTAGCCCATTCCTCTTTTCGCAAAAGCGACCCAGATAGTGTCGAGATTCGCGCCGGCATTCATGGTCTGATCGGCGAGAATAATCGCGTCGCGGGCGTCGAGAAAACTCGGATTGGCTGGCTGAAGTTTCATCCCTTCCAGCACGAGATCAATCGCGAGATTATTGCCGCCTCCTCCATTGTAAAGATCGGCATCCCATCCGTGAACTCCAACGAGAGCCCAATACATCTCCCAAAGAGAGGTACACCATACCGACCCTACTCCGTGAGGAACACTGAGGGTACCGGATGCGAGATTTCCGTAGGTTTGAGGATTCTCCGCGAGATCTGTCGAATACCGGAAAGGTCGGATCCCGGCTCCAGTCACAGACTGGTCTAACACATATGTCCCGATTCCCCTTGGGGTCGTTGATGTATCGGAAGCAACGGCAGTCAAACTGAGTCCCAGCCAGTCACTCCAACCCTCTCCCATCCCACGACTTTGTGAAAGACTCAGCGCGCTGGAGTTTGCCGCCCCACCCGTCAGTCGATTGGAAACGCCATGGCCATATTCGTGAATGATAATTCCGCTGTCGAGATCGCTATCACGGTCGGGATCAGCCTGCGTCCAAACATACATTTGCATCCGCGGATCCTGCCCATCCGGCGGTGTTCCGAAATTCGCATTGTTCGTTCCCGAACCATCCTGCGCATCCGCTTGAACCGGGTCACCGGCGATTCCACCATTCCCGTAATTGTGAGCCTGGAAATTTCCCGATGATTCATCGAAACCGTGATGCCACAAAATGTCGTGAATCATGTTGTTCCAATAGAAGAGATTGGTAATGGCTGCGCTTTCGTATGCAGCCGGCGCCTGAGTAGCGAGATTCATGGGATTGTCGAAAACCAGACCTGCACCACCATCGACACGACGACCTCCGCCATTAGTATTGTCAGTGTCTTCCTGTGCTTCGACATTGTTCCCACTCGTATCGGTTGTTTCCGCTCCGGCGACGCCGTTGGTGTCATGCCAGCCAAAAGGAGAAGCGTTCAAATCATGTGGATCCGATTCCAAGGTTCGGGCTCCATCGTTAGGATGTTCTTTTGGCTGAGCAAAGACACGATAGTCTGCATTGGCATACCAGTTTGCCTGGGTCAAAAGGTCGCCGTTATCGGCATCGACCGTCATATCCAGCCAACGGGTCCCATCTTTCAAATGCAATACGAGATTCCAGGCCAGCTTCGTTTCACCAGTTTCCTGAGCCACGTATACCAACTTGGCAGGGATGGGGTCCTGAGAAAGGTCACCACCGTCATAAATGGATTCATTGGCAATCCCCTCCGGTTCCTTGATCAGGTCCAGCGATTCATTTCGATCAAAGGAAACCAGCGCATGCCCTGCTGCTTTTGCTATCGCCTGGTTTGCCGTAATCTTCGGTTCACTGCTTTGGATACCGGCTGCAATATTCTTCACAAACCCGTTGTGCATGCTCAGGATCGAACCGTCTTTGGCAATATTGATGTTCAGGTCTGAGTTATAAACCTCTATTCCACCCACATTCTGCCGCAGATGAAGTGCCGTAATACCGCTCTTCTTCGACTGCGCCTCACTCAAAACAATCGGGTCAGCAAGATCTAACTCAGCCCAGCCTTCGCTGATCGGCGACTTTCCACTTCCCGATTGAAGAAACTCAAGAGCAAGCTCTCTAGCATTAAAATCGCGATCAGCAGGTCCGGTAACTGACGGGATCCTGCCTGTTCGATTCGGTTTCGTTGCCGCAGTGCGTTTCGGCGTGTAAAAATCGCGGGCAGCCTCAACCTGAGCTCCCGGAGACAATGCGCTCTCAAGGGCCGCAGCAACTTTACCCTTATCATTTCTAGAAAGGTCTGACTTGGGAGCTTCATCGATAGTGATGGCCTCACGAGCAATGCTACCTTCCTTCTTCACCTCTTGGCGCTTGTTCCAAATCACGAAAACCGACACGATCAGGAGAAAGGCGGCAATTGCTATTAGTCCAGCTTTTGAACTCTTTTGTTTCTCAGACATTTCTTATTGGAAGTAATTGTTGAATCAGGCATCCTGCAACACTGAGATAATTCGAACCTTCACTCACGCTCTCGAAGCGAAGACTGGGGAAACGACCGGAGGGGGGCAGGAGGGATGAAAATTCCCATCTTTGAAAACGGGTAGTTTCAAGCTGTACTCGGGAAGAAGTGCTTTCAACGATTTATTTCGCCATTCTTAGGTAGATTTAGCCCTGCTGAAACCTGAAGATTTCGGTTTCCTCACAAGACTTTGCTGCGATAATGCGACCAAAATAACGATGAGCAATTCGAATCGAATCGACCAGTGCTTTGCCGCTTTGGGTGAGCAGAAAAAAGCAGCTTTTGTTGCTTACGTGTGTGCTGGGGATCCGACAATGGATAAGTCCCTGGATGTCATGAATGCGCTGGATTCTGCCGGCGCAGACATTATCGAGTTGGGAATCCCCTTTTCCGACCCCATGGCAGACGGAATCGTGAACCAGATGGCTGCACACCGGGCCCTGGAATCCGGGGGAACGACTCGCGGAGTCCTCGAATTGATCAGGGAATTCCGGAAAGAATCCGAAACCCCGATTGTCCTCTTTACCTACCTGAATCCAGTTTACGCCTACGGATTTTCCGATTTTCACCGGGATTTTGCTGAGGCCGGTGCTGACGGAGTTCTTCTCCTCGACCTTCCACCGGATGAAGCAGACAAAAACGAGGAACTCACGTCCTCCGGCGAATTGCAACACATCCGACTGATCGCCCCCACCACTCCCGAAGACCGGCTCCCCCAACTTGCAGCTTCAAGCGAGGGCTTCATCTATTACGTATCAAGGGCAGGAGTAACCGGAGCTCAAAGCAGTTTGGCCGAAGGCATTTCGGAGAATGTGGCTAAAATCAAAGCTCATTCCGATGTTCCCGTCGTTGTCGGATTCGGCATTTCCAGTCCTGAACAGGCCGCCGAAGTTGCCCGTGCTGCCGACGGTGTCGTTGTTGGCAGCGCTATCGTTCGGCAGGTTGAAAAACACGGGGACGCCGCCGATTTGTCAGACATCGTCGAGGCATTCGTCAAACCGCTTGTGGACGGCGCAAAGTCGGTTTAATTTCACCATTCCTCATAAAATTTGGGAACCATGTCTAAATTCTGGAAAATGAACGGAGCCGGGAACGACTTTGTCGTAGTAGACAATCTCGATCAGTCGCTCAATTTGTCCCGTGAACAAATCGCCACTCTCTGCCAGCGACAACGCGGCATCGGAGCGGACGGTCTCCTTGCTGTTGAGCCCGCAGAAAACGGCGCCGACTACCGGATGCGCTACTACAACGCCGATGGTGGCGAGGCCGAAATGTGTGGAAATGGCGCCCGTTGTTTCGCCAAATTCGTCAACTACCTCAGTGAGAATTCTCTGGAGACCACTTCTTTTGAAACGATGGCTGGAAAGATCTCCGCTGAATTCATTGGAGACAATGTTCGCGTTCAATTGAGCAATCCCTTCGATCAGGAAATGAACATTCCTCTATCTCTCGAAGGAGACACTTTCCAAGTCCACTCCATCAATACCGGAGTTCCTCATGCCATTGTATTCGTGGATGATCTGGCGGGTCTCGACATCCGCAAATATGGAGCAGCTACCCGCTATCACGAACACTTTGCTCCGTCCGGTACCAACGCAAATTTCGTAGAAGTGATCAGTAGCGATACCATTGCCATTCGGACTTACGAGAGAGGCGTAGAAGATGAAACACTCGCCTGTGGAACCGGAATGGCAGCCTGTGCGCTGATGCATCACGAGTTGAATTCCGTGCCATCGCCTGTCAAAGTTCGTGTTGCAGGAGGCGACACTCTTGAGATTGGTTTCGAACAAGGGGAAGACGGCGGCTATCAAAACGTCACCCTTCTTGGACCCGCTGAATTCACCTTTGAAGGAACTCTTTCAAACCCTCTCTAATTTACCGTTAACACTTTACCTAAACAGGAAAATCTATTCATGTTCGCTGGCGTCCATACCGCATTAGTCACCCCACTCAGTTCCGACGGAACCATCGACGCAGATGCATTTCGAAACCTAATTGATAAGCAGTTCGACAATGGCACCGCCGGAGTGGTCCCCATGGGAACAACCGGCGAATCTCCCACGTTCCCTCACGAAGAGCATGCGCGGGTGGTGGAGATGACAGTAAAACAAGTCGGCAAACGCGGCCTGGTCATAGCCGGGACCGGATCCAATTCGACTAAGGAAGCGGTCAGCCTGACACAGTCCGCCGAGCTTGCAGGGGCAGATGCAGCGCTGCTGGTCACCCCTTATTACAACAAACCCTCCCAGGAAGGCTTGTTCCAGCATTACCGTGCAGTCGCGGAGTCTTCCGAGTTGCCCTTGATGCTCTATTCCATTCCCGGTCGATGCAGTATCTCGATTGAAGTGGATACCATGGTGCGACTTGTATCGGAATGCCCAAGCATTAAAGCAATCAAGGAAGCCGGCGGAGACGTCCAGCGAGTGATCGATTTAAAGTCCGCGCTCCCTGAGGACTTTGAAATTTTGTGCGGTGACGATGCGCTGACCATTGATTTCATGAAAGAAGGCGGAGTCGGAGTTGTATCTGTTGCCTCAAACCTCATTCCCGCCCCCATGGTCGAACTGGTCAAGTGCATGCTTGATGGAAACCCAGCCGGAGCGGAATCCGTTGCCGCAAAGTATGAGCCTCTTTTCTCAGCTCTACTGACACTGGATACAAACCCTGTGCCAATCAAAGCTGCTCTCGCACTTGCCGGGGAATGCGGATCCCGCCTTCGTTTGCCCATGGTCGAGATGTCTGATGAAAAGACAGCCGAATTGAAATCAATTCTCGAGACTCTTGGTATCCTTTGAGATCCGACTCTTTCGCGAACTCTCCCCTTTCACTCCTTTTTTGATATGTTAAAAATTCTCGTCACCGGTTGCAAGGGCCGCATGGGCCAAACCGTCACCGAATGTGTTGAAGATGACGCCGAAACCAGTGTCGGCGCAGGAATCGATATGGGTGACTCGCTCCCTGATGGCCTTGGCAAGAGTGACATTGTTATCGATTTCACTCTTCCGGGATTCACGAACGACGTAGTCACCGCCTGTCTGGACCAGAACAAACCACTGGTCATGGGCACGACCGGTCATACCGATGAGCAGCTATCTCGAATCAAGGCTGCATCGGAATCAATCCCGATTGTGCACGCACCAAACTATTCCGTCGGGGTCAATACTCTCTTCTGGCTCACAGAGAAAGCCACTGAGATTCTCGGTAGCGACTTTGATCTTGAAGTCATCGAAATGCATCATCGCCACAAAAAGGATTCTCCCAGTGGGACCGCCCGACGACTCGCCGAAATTCTGGCAGATGTGCGAGGTCTCTCCTACGATGAAGACTGTCGCCATGGCCGTTTTGGTGATGTCGGGGCACGCACCAACACGGAAATCGGTGTTCACGCCCTTCGCGGTGGGGATGTCGTCGGTGATCACACTGTTGTCTATGCCAACGACGGCGAACGCGTCGAGTTGACTCATAAGGCCTCAAGCAGACGAACCTTTGCCGGCGGGGCCGTTCGAGCTGCAAAGTGGCTCAACAAAGAAGGCATCAAATCCGGCCTGTATGATATGCAGGACGTTTTAGGCTTAAAGTAGCCTTCCCGATTCGCATGGAAAAAGTTGGTCTTGCTTTGGGTTCAAACCTCGGAGATCGAATCGACATTCTGCAGAAAGCTTCAAAGCTTCTCGTAGACAACTTAGAGAGCAGACATTGCCTCGCGTCAGGAGTCTACGAAACTGCTCCCCTTGATTGCCCTCCGGGTTCTCCTTCGTTCTACAATGCGGTCATCGAACTGGAGACAGACCTGCCACCTCTTGAACTCTTGACCGTTTGTCAGGACATCGAACAGAGATTGGGCCGCCCTCTTCAGCACGAATTCAATGCGCCCCGCACAGTGGATATCGATATCCTTTACTATGGTGAGGAAAGCGTCACAACCGATCGGCTGACAGTTCCTCATCCCCGGATGGAAGCTAGAGCCTTTGTCCAACTCCCCCTCTCCGAGATCCGACCGGATCTCGCTGAGCTCGACTCCCTTTCAGATATTCATCTCTGCCAAAGGCTCGAGCATCCCCTCTTCCCCTGATTGATTCCGCATCGTCGCGGAACTTTCTTTCAAAAAAGTTTGTCTCTTTTTGTAACCGGCGCTCTCCGGTTCCCAAGAAAGGGGTGTCAGAAATGGCACAACTCAATCTCTCCATTATGGGGAACAACCAACAAACAAATGAAAGAAAGACAAACAAAAATTAACATTCACCCCGGCAAAAGAAGGGCCATTTTGGCAATCTTAGCAGTCGCGGGAATCATCCTGACCTCTTCGATAGGAACTGCGCAGGATAGCATCATCGCACTTGGCAGAGTCAACTCCCTCGGTGGCCTCTCCAACAGCGCGAACACCATCGGAGCCGTCGTGGGTTCATCGAGAATCGTCGAAGGAAACTACGCCATCACTGTCACCGGTGCCGGCGCATTTGCCGGAACGGTAGCCGCTGATTACGTCGTGGAAACGACCATCTCTTCAGGAGTCTCCAACGACGAAGCAATCCGGGCCAGTGTAGGGGTAACCGACAACATCCTCACCATTACCGTAAACACCGACGACGTCGAAGATTCGGCCAATACGAGTTCATGGCTGTCGAATGACGCATCCTTCTTCTTTGTGGTTCGGCGAATCCCTTCCTCCGGAATGCTTTCTCCCGACTCACGATACTTGATTGCATCAGGGAATGTGGACAGCACTGGATCACTCAATTCGGGAGTGGGAATCGGAAATATCGAGATAGCCAGCGACCGAATCGCCACCGGTCACTTCGAAATCATTCTGTCCAAAGAGGGTGGATTTGCCGACGATGCTACCTACGACTATGTCATGACACTGACAACCTTCGGCGGCCCCATATCTGACGAGGGAATCAGAGGATCAGGCCCATCAGGTTTAGACATCTTCTCCTCAAACAATGCGAGATTCACCGTAAGGGTCAATGAGCTTCAAGATGAAGCCGATGATGATGTTGCTGACCCATCGAACAGAGATTTCTATTTTTCGATCTACAGGATTCCTGCCGGCAGCGATTCCGGAAAAGCCAATTCAAATTTGGTAGTGGGACTAGCAACCTTCTCCGGAACCGGGATTGTCAACGCTTCCGCAAGTTCACTTCCGGGAGCAGAGATCACTTGCATGCCACTCGGAAGTGGATCCTACGAGGTGACACTCACCTCCCCCGGTGCGTTTGCCGGAAAGACGGGAAACAGCTACGTCGCCCATGTCAACGTAAATGAGAATACTTCCAGCGATCATGTAGCGGTTGCCAATATCGAGGTTCCAGATGCAGACACGATGCAAGTCAACATAGGAATCAATGACGTCGAAAATACAGGAGAATCCAATGGCGTCGGCGAGAATGCCCCCTTTCATCTCGGAATCTTCGACGCAGTCGGAATTCTCCGTCCCGATCTTCGCATTGGGACGAAAAAGAATCCGAACAAAATGAAAGGTAACGACAGATACAACAATAGCGGAGGCGGCCAGCAAGTCCGACTCGATCTTCCCGGAACGACAAAGAAGAAATTCTACTTCGCTCTCGAGAATGACGGGAACATTGTAGACAGTGTCAGGATTCGCGAAACCGGGGCCGGCAATCGACTCAATACCCGATACTTCAAACTGACTGGAGGACGGAAAAACGTGACTGCCAAAATCACCACAGCCGGCTTGGAGGAAACGCGAGTGGCTCCTGCCCGAATCCTCCGTTTCGAGGGTCAGGCAAATTACAAAAGTGAAAATGGGAGGCCCATGAGAAAGGTCAGAGTGAAAGCTCGCTCCCTTTACCAACCATCGCTTCAGGACACCACCCGGGTTAAAACGGTTGGTAAGTAGAACTGTAAGAAACAAAAGAATCAGCAACGCGGCGGGAAGTATCCTGCCGCGTTTTTCTTGCATAAGCGCCGTGAACGTTTCGTCCCATCATTAACCAGGAGCGTTCGACTTTTTTAAAAGTCAGCTCAAATACAACAACAAAGAAAATGAAAACGAACCTTACACTAATCCAAAGCGCCTTCATGGCCGCAATAGCATTGGCCCTTGCGGCCTTCGCCACACCTGCGTTTTCGCAGGACAACATTATCGCCCTCGGGCGAGTCAATTCAGCCGGCAACCTGCTGAACAGCGCCAACACTGTTAATGGCGTTGTCTCTTCCAGTCAGAATGGAACGGGGGACTACACAGTTACCGTTACTTCCCTTGGCGCCTTTACCGGTCTAGACAGCAACGACATCGCCATCGAAGCGACTGTCAGTTCAACTTCTTCCGGAGATAATACCATTAAAGGAGCGGTTAGCGGGATCAACGATAATCAGCTAACAATCCTGATTCATACAGACGACGTGGAAGACGCAACGAACAACAACGCAGCAGAAGCTCGCAGCCAACATTTCTACTTTGCCATCTACCGTATCCCGGAGTCGACTCCGGCTTCCAATGCCAGCAATTTGGTCCTTGCGAACGGAATCGTTAACAGCGGCGGATCTCTCGCAGCCAGCATTGGAATCGAAGGAATCAATGTCACCTCATCCAGGTCCAGCTCCGGCAATTACATGGTGACACTCGCTAAAACAGGCGCCTTTTCAGGCGACGGTGGGAATGACTACGTTCTTTCACTTACAATTGAAGGTGCAGACGATCAGGATCAGGTCATTCGTGGCGCAGTTCAGACTACGGTCAGCAACGATCAAGTCATATTCAACGTCCACACTGATGACGTTCAGGACGGTGGCGGTGACAATACCGTTACTCCGAACGACAACAAATTTTTCTTCACGATCTACAGGATTCCATCTGGAGCAGTCCCCAGCAAATCAAATACGAATCTACTCGTTGCCCTGGCCCGTGTCAGCTCTCTCGGAACCCTCTTGAGCACCCCTAACTCATTCGACGGTGGAACTATCTCCGCAATCCGAAACAGTGCCGGCGACTACCGTGTCACAATTGCATCCCCGGGAGCTTTCACTGGAAAAGGAACCAACGATTATATCCCCCAGGTGTTCCTCAACCAGGGATACAGTTCCGACCGGGCAATCAACTCGTCCGTAGTCGTAGGTGATGACAATACACTCTATGTCGACGTCAACACCAATGATTTGGAATTGGCGGGCAATGCACAAGGATCGCCTGCAAGCTCAGGATTCTTCCTCGTCCTCATGGACGCCGTTGGAGACTTCCAGCCGGATCTCCGCATTGGTACGAAAAACAACCTGAGCAAAATGAAAGGCAACGACAAATACAACGGAAACGGAAATGGCCAGCAGATCACAACATCACTTTCCAGCTTATCGAAAAAGCCATTCTTCTTCGCAATGGAGAACGACGGGAACATCGTTGATCAAGTGAACCTTCGCGAAGTGGGTGCGGGCGGAAAAATCAAAACAAAATACTTCCGACTTTCCGGTGGACGCAAAAACGTGACCGCGAAGGTTACCAGCACAGGTCTACTGGAGGATCGCCTCACTCCCGACCACTTCCTCCGGTTCGAAGCGAGCGTGAATTACAGAACCTTGAGAAAACGACCGGTGAAGAAGATCCGTCTGAAAGCGGTTTCACAATTGCTTGGCGCGAAAAGAGACACCAACCGCATCCAAGTGAGACCTAGATAACCATCCAGATTCTTAACTCAAAAACCAATGGCGGCGGGAATATTCCCGTCGCCTTTTTCACTTCCGGAAATTCGCAATCATGGCCGGCTTCGTTCTCGACATCCAGACGGGAATCCAACAGGCTCAAACCGATCATCCAACCCTGTTGAATCGTGAAAACTCTCTTTCTGGCTCCTCTTTTCCTTCTTCTTATTAACACTTCAATGGCCAATGAATGGCCTGCGTGGCGCGGCCCCAATGGAGACGGAAAACTCATAGACGCTGAGTCTTACCCTCAGGAATGGTCATCCGATAAGAATCGAAAATGGCGAATCGACCTTCCCTCACCCGGAAACTCCTCCCCCATCGTTGTGGGCGGTAAACTGTTTCTAACGACAGCAGAAAATGAGGGACAAATCCGAACTCTCCTCTGCTATGATACCAAAGACGGAAAATTACTTTGGCAGCGAGCAGTCGACTACGGGAAAAAAGATAAGACCCATAAAACCAACCCTTTTTCGGCGGCGTCCCCCACTAGCGACGGAGAGCATGTTTATGCATGGCATGGCAATGCCGGGCTCTATGCCTATGACCTCGATGGAAACAAAGTCTGGACCGTCAGCGCCGGAAAAGACTACGCCCACATCTGGGGACCCAATGCAGCCAGCCCTGTGATTCATGGTGACGCAATTATTCTCCATGCAGGTCCCGGCCTCGCAGCGCGGATTCTCGCATTGGATCTAAAGACAGGAAAGATGCTCTGGAAAAAAGAACTGCCTGAATCGGCCAGCGAAAAGGTCGGCCAGTTCAAGGGCTCCTGGGCCACTCCTCTCCTGATCCAAAACGGAAATCGATCTGAAATACTCCTCGGCCTCCCCGGATTTCTCACCAGCTTCGATCCCGGGACCGGCGAAGAGCTTTGGAGATGCAGCGGTCTGACAAGTCTAGCTTACACCAATGTCCTCGCAGGACCTGAGCATCTTGTCTACCTGTCTGGATTTGGAGGTCCGGGAATTGGAGTTCGACTCCCTGCCCCTGATGAAACAGGCGACATCACCGATTCTCATCAAACCTGGGCGGAGAAAGGGAAAAAGCCAAACCGTCAGCGCATCGGATCGGGTCAAATGATCGGTGATCACATTTACCAACTCGATGAGCCCGGCATCATGGTCTGCCTTGAAGTCGCAACAGGAAAGAAACTCTGGGAAGAGCGCATGAGCCGGAAGAGCTGGAGTTCGATGAACCAGATTGGTGACAAACTCTATGTCAACGATGACACCGGCACGACTTTTGTGATTCAACCCGATCCAAGCGGATTGCAACTGCTCCATAAAAACTCAATCGATCCCAATCAGCATACCAACAGTTCCCTCGCCTTTGCCAATGGAGTTATTTATCAGCGCACAGACAGTTATCTATACGCTTTCGAAAAATAGATCAGTTTCCACCGGTCATTTCGACTTCAGGAAGCGACTGAGAATCTCCAGATTTTCGGAAAACACTTTGCTCGAAATATACTCTTCACCGTCTTTGAACTTCGGTTGCCCGACCAATGCTTCCCCTGAGAATTTAGTAATCCACCGTCCTTGATCATCCAATGATTTCACGATTTCTTCCGGAGTTCGATCCTTCACCGTTTGGTCAACTGTTCCTCCCGACCTGTAGGCATCTTTGATCAGATCCAGCCGGTTTGGATTCTTCCATCCGTAGTGCTTTGGCAGATTCGAATCGTCATTGGTCAGGGAATAAACGTCCCCTTTCCTTTCCATATAGAGCGGCTTGTTATTCTTCAGCTCGTAGTAGCGCGCCAGCCTCCCATCCGGCATAAGCGAACTCTCCAGATACTTCACTCCCGGTACAATCGGTTCGAGGTATTTTTTGTCCCCGGTGAACTTCGCGATCTCTAAGAGAGCCATCATGACATCCTCCGACTCTCGACCTGCGACTGCCGGTGGCTCGAACTTGCGCGCCCAGATCGGCTGCATTTCGTAATTGTATTGCTGAGCCCAGCCCCGTTGAGGATCCGGCATTTGAGCAAGGATCAGAAAATCTCCGAAAGACCGTATCGCATCCTTTACATCATTTCGATCATAGGTCTTCGCTGCTTCAAAAAGCGTTTCCGTGACGCTCCCGGCCATACCGTCGTTCAGCGTGTACATATTCCAATATTCCTTGATCCGCCCTTCAGTCCTCCAATCGTATTCGGGATAGTTCGACTCTTTCGACGGATGATCCATCACCGGCCCGACCCAAACCTGTGGGAATGCACCGATTGAAAACTGAGCATTCAACAATGCATCCAAAGCCACTTTGGCGGATTCAGAGATTTCACGGTCCTTGAAGTCGAGGGCACGATCCAGACGAATAAGAAATTTCAAAGCCGACTGGGTAATATCGTCATCGAGAGTCGAATTATTCTTTCCCCCACCCTTCCCGTTTCGGTACTGCTGCACGCGAGGACCGCCGGGATTGAAATCAACCGAATTCTGCCAACCTCCAGACTTCAGTTGCCCGTATACAAGAGCGGTTCCGGCTGCCTTGGCTGCATCCAACAATGCCGAATCTCCTGTGGCTTCGTATGCCGCTAGAAACGCCATTCCAACAGTCGGTGTTCCCGGCGGCTGAACCCATATCTCCGTAGCCGTAGCGACTCCCTCGCCGAGCCGACGACTCAAGTCCGGCGAGTAATAGTAAACATACCCTCCATTTACAGCAATTGTCCCAGTGTAGTATTCGGCCGCTTTTCGAATCGTGGACTTCACTTCATCCGAAGAAGGAGCTGCACCCAGGAGGCCGAGGGAGAGAATAGGCAAAATGCAGATGATGAAAATCCGTTTCATAGACTAAATCTAAGCGAAATATCTTTCGGAAAGCGAGTGCCAATATCACCTGAACTACGACGCTTTTCGCTGCGGATTGTCAGCGAAGAAGCTGTCTCTTATACACATCTCCGAGCCCACGAGACCGAGGCTGATCTC
>OJCB01000244.1_pt1 | contig 22581 bp, 15 predicted proteins | sample 1591501 | NCBI WGS metagenome assembly OJCB01 (sample SAMN05416813, study PRJEB24817) | seawater metagenome | isolation source: Sea water | place: Canada:Atlantic | collected 2013-07 | reverse complement strand
GAGATCAGCCTCGGTCTCGTGGGCTCGGAGATGTGTATAAGAGACAGCCACCGGAGAGTCTGGCGTTCAGCATAGTCGGTCGATGCTAGAAGCTCATCGACAAAACTTCCGTAGGCCTTTTCAGGATCGCCCTTGAGAGCTTTGTCAACCGCCTCCGGAGTTGGAGGAAGGCCTGTCAGTGTATAGGACGCACGTCGCAGACGCATTTCCATACCAGCTTCTTTTTGCGGGGTTAGCTTCTCTTCTTCGAGGCGGGCAAAAATAAAATGATCGATCGGGTTCTGAACTCTTGCCTGGTTCTCTTCATTCAGCTTCGGCAACTCGTTGCGAACTGGCTTCTTGAAAGACCAGTGAACGTCGTAGTCGGCTCCCTGCTTGATCCATGCATCGAGCAGATCCTTTTCCCGGTTCGAGAGAATTCGATTCGAATCCAAAGGCGGCATCACATCGATGTCATCGTTCGGCATCCTGATCCGCCAGTGAACTTCACTTTTCTTGAGATCACCGGGAACTATTCCCTTCACACCATCGTAGTCAGCTAGAGCGCTCTCGCTTGAATCCAACCGGAAGTCCGATTTCTGATTCTTGGCGTCCGGACCATGACAATGAAAGCATTTGTCAGATAAGATCGGGCGAATATCGCGATTAAAATCGACCTCTTCTTCTGCAAAAACCGTCAAGGCTGAGAACAGGAAGGCTACTGCCTGCAATGAGTTACGAATAGGTGTCTCTCTGAAGAAAGTGGGGAAGTACATTTTGGCTGAGATTATCGGACAGCGAAGTCCAGTCACGGTTAAATTCATCCTTATCCAATTTAAAACTCCTGCGAAGCTAAACATCTTACGAAAAATCATACAAAGCGCCCCCGGAAGTTTCAATCGTCTGCTCCTGGGATCTCCCCTTTCAAATCACCCACAGGCTGATTGTAGACAATCCGGTCCGGGGCAACGGCACCGCCGGAAACGACAAAGTTCATTGCTTCATCCATCGTCCACTCAGTCTGGGTAAGTCGCTCCACGGGAACTATCTCCAGGTATCCTGAAGTAGGATTCGGAGTCGTCGGAACATAAACCGCAGCCAGTTTCCTCCCAGTCTCCGCATCCGTTAGAATTCGCGTCACCAACCCGACGGTCTTCATCTCCGGCGACGGGAAATCGATCAGGACCACCCGCTGAACTCCATCCGTTGGTTTTTCCTGCAGCACAGTGGTCAGTTTTTTCACAGAACCGTAAACGCTCCGAACCACCGGAACGCGGGCCAGAATTGCTTCGAATACATCGATCAGTTTCCGGCCGACCACCATGCTCGTCAGCATCCCCAGAAAGTAGATCGAGATCACTACGATCAAAAATGAACCGACCGCCTGAAAAACTGGATCGGTCAGAATCGACTCTAGATTGGGAAAACGTGTCCCCATTTTCTCAGAAAGCCATTTTACAAAAGGTCCACCCGCAGAGGAAAACAGCCGGAAGATGAAGGCAAAGACAAGACAAGTGATCCAGATCGGAATCAGCATAAGAACGCCGGCGAGAAAATTTCGCCGGATTGGCCTGGGATGGATTGCTGGAGATTCCTCAGGGTTCGTCATCGATTTTGCTTACACAACTTCACCCTGTCATGCGCAGAGGCAAGGTCCTTGTCGCCGTTTGACGCGAAAGTTCATCCTTTCCAAAAAGTAATTTGATGGCGACTCTGATTCGATGCCGGACGAGCATATAAAAACCCGTTGTTGCGTTGTCGGTGGTGGCCCCGCCGGAATGATGACTGGACTGCTCTTTGCAAGAGCCGGCGTAGAAACAGTCGTAATCGAGAAGCATTCCGACTTTCTCCGGGATTTCCGCGGTGACACCGTCCATCCATCCACAACTGAGTTGCTGGCGGAACTTGGCATGCTCGAACGCTTCCTGAAAATCCCCCACGATCAGCTTGGCAGGCTTGGGGGTGAGTTCGGAAATGAGAGAATAACGGTCGCTGATTTTTCCGGTCTGCCGACCTGCTGCAAATATATCGCTTTCATGCCGCAATGGGATTTTCTCAACTTTCTCGCCAGCGAAGCCTCGGCCTACCCGGAGTTCTCCCTCCGAATGGAAACGAAGGCGACAGACATTCTGGAAAGTGAAGGCAGAGTCACTGGTGTTCAGGCAACAACACCTGAAGGAACGCTCGAGATTAAGGCGGACCTTGTCATCGCTGCGGATGGTCGATCCTCACGCATGCGGGAATGCGCAGGATTAAAGGTCAATGATATCGGCGCACCGATCGATGCCCTCTGGTTTAAAATTCCACGTAAGGAATCTGAAGGCAGTGAAACACTCTTCCATGCGGGTCCAGGTCAGGTTGTTATCACGATCAATCGCGGCACTTACTGGCAATGCGCCTATGTCGTTCCCAAAGGAGAAGCCGAAAAGGTCACAGGCGGTAAACTTTCCGACTTTCGAGCTTCGGTCTCCGGAGCAGCGCCCGTGCTGAAAGATGCCATCGAGTCCTTAGAGAGTTTTGAAAACGTGAGACTCCTCAAGGTAGCAATTGACCGGCTCGAACAATGGTCGCGCCCCGGTCTGCTGATGATCGGTGATGCAGCCCATGCGATGTCTCCCATCGGCGGCGTAGGAATCAACCTGGCGGTTCAGGATGCAGTAGCAGCGGCAAACTTCCTGGCAGAGAAACTGCAGCAGGGAAATCTCAATGACAGTGACCTGAAGCTGATTCAAAAACGAAGACTGTTTCCGGCAAAATTGACTCAATGGTTTCAGGTTCAGGCACAGAACAGGATCCTGAAGCCGATCATTTCTGATAAAGAATCCATCCCCGGAACTCCACTGTTCTTTCGCATCATTTCCCGCTTCCCCGCTCTTCAGCGAAAAATGGGATCAGCAATTGGTCTCGGAGCACGACCGGAGCATATCCGAACTCCTGAGCAATCAGGGGAGAGCTAGCCCCTCCCCCGGAGTCTTCTAAGTGCTTTAGACGCGGCCCTTTTCTGATTTTCAATCAAACCTAATTTCGCACCCCGGAAATCCTTTTGAAAAATTGCTTCAGGAAAAGTTTGGCCATCTGAAGTTTTGAACTATAAGATTCGACCCTACGAATTCCGCATTCTCTTTCGGAATCCGCACCATCACCATGACTATCCTTACCTTTCTGTTCTTCACCGCGCTGGTCGGTGTTCTCACCTGGTTCCTCACCCGAAAAGACGATCACGGAACCTCGACTGGATATTTCCTCGCCGGACGTACTCTTACAGGCGGGTTCATTGCGGGCTCCCTGCTTCTTACGAATCTATCCACCGAGCAATTGGTCGGCCTCAATGGCGCTGCTTTTACAGATGGAATCGCAGTGATGGCCTGGGAGGTTATCGCCGGGGCCTCTCTCGTTCTGATGGCTCTCTACTTTCTACCGAAGTATCTTCGCAGCGGCATTACAACCATCCCCGAATTCCTTGAGAAACGTTTCAACGGATTCACCCGCTCAATCACGAGCTTCATTTTCATCATTGCCTATGCGGGAATCCTTCTGCCGATCATTCTCTACACAGGGGCTACCGGACTGATGGGAATCCTTGACCTCGGTGCGATCACCGGGATCGAAAACCAGACCACGCTTCTCTGGATCACGGTTTGGTTTATCGGTATCGTCGGTTCCATTTACGCGATTTTCGGCGGTCTTCGCACTGTTGCCGTATCCGACACGATCAACGGGTTTGGACTGCTCGTCGGTGGTATTTTAATCGCAATATTTGCGCTCAACGCAGTCAGTGACGAAGGGATTTTCAAAGCCCTCGGAACCCTTAAAGAAGCGCACCCTGAAAAATTTAATTCAATCGGAGGGACGGAATCCTCTGTTCCATTTTCCACTCTCTTCACCGGGGTTCTTCTTCTCAATCTCTTTTACTGGACCACCAATCAGCAAATCATTCAGCGGACCTTCGGAGCCAGCACTCTGGCAGAAGGACAAAAGGGAGTCCTCATCGCTGGCGTTTTTAAAGTTCTCGCACCCATCATTCTCGTGCTGCCCGGTATCATCGCCTTTCATCTCTACGCCGACCGCGAAGGTTTCAAAGCTGACAGCGCCTACGGAACTCTCGTCAACGACGTTCTCCCTCCCGGCCTTGCCGGATTCTTTGCTGCAGTTATGGTCGGCGCAATTCTCAGTTCCTTTAATTCAGCCCTCAACTCGACTGCGACCCTCTTCTCGCTTGGCGTCTACAAACACCTCGCAAAAGGTGACAATGTCAGCGAAAAGAAAGTGATTAATAACGGCAAGCTTGTCGGTGCAATCGTCGCCATTCTCGCAATGTGCACAGCACCGCTTCTGGCGGGACAGGACAGTATCTTCGGATACCTCCAGAAAATGAACGGCCTTTATTTCATTCCGATCTTCTCGGTTGTTCTTTCCGGCTTCCTCTTTAAACGAGCAAGCGCCCTGAGCGCCAACATCGCCCTCATTCTCGGCTGTCTCATCCTCATCCTCGGCTACTTCGTCCCTCCTTTCTCCGGATGGGCAGAGCAGATTCACGGATTCCATTTCCTCGGACTCGTGTTCGGCATTCTAATGGTTTTCCAGTTCGTCATGAGTCAGGCTGCCCCCTTGCCTCAGCCATGGGAACACAAGCATTCCGGCGATGTGGATCTCACTCCCTGGAAATGGGCCAAGCCTCTCGGAATTGCGATCGTCGTTTTTGTTACCCTACTCTATCTCGCCTTTGCGGACTTTTCCGTTCTGAAAGGATAAGCGGAGATTACTTTTCCAGAATCCCCGTGAACTCATTTCCATAAGTTCGGGGGATCAATCGAGTTTACCTGAAACCTCTCATGCCACTCACACCATCTGTCTGCATCGACGCAGTTTTTGAGAAAAAGCCGTTCGCTGAAGCCTGCGAAGCAGTCCGTCGTGCAAATATTCCAGCGATCGAATTCTGGGGGTGGTGGGACAAGGACCTTACGGAACTGAAAGCCGCCTGCGAGACAAACAAGCTCGCAGTCTCTGCCTGCTGCACAAAATTCATCAGCCTGGTAGATCCAGACACCCGGGCTGAATACTTGACTGGACTCGCTGATTCGATCAAAGCGGCGAAAGATCTTGGAACCGAAACCCTGATCTCTCAGGTCGGTGATTTCCGCCCTGGAGTTTCCCGCGAAGATCAGCACCAGTCCCTGGTCGATGGGCTGAAGGAAGCGGCCCCTCTTCTGGAAGAAAATGACATTACTCTGGTGATCGAACCTCTTAACGAACTCGTTGACCATGCGGGCTACTATCTTATTCGCAGCGATGAGGCATTTGATATCATCGACGAAGTGGGCAGCTCTCACGTGAAGGTGGTCTTCGACATCTATCATCAGCAGATCAGCGAAGGGCACCTGATTCAAAACATCACTTCGAACATCGAGAAGATTGGCCATTTCCACGCCGCCGGAAACCCCGGCCGAAATGAGCTGCAGCGTGGAGAGATCAATTACCCTCAAGTATTGCAGGCGATTCAGGAAACAGGATTCGACGGCTACCTCGGACTGGAATACTGGCCCCTTGATGAAGATTCCTGCCCTGCACTAAGTGAAGTCGCCACTTGGCTTCAAAGTTAAACACTATCAAGTCATCATGAAACCCTTCACGACGCTCCTTTTCTCCCTGCTGCTCTTCAGTTCGACAGTGCAGTCTGAGGCGGCCCCGAATATCATCACTGTATTTATCGATGACATGGGATACACCGATCTTTCGACTTTTGGCGGAAAGGTGGCGAAGACTGAGAACATTGACCGACTCGCTGCAGAAGGAATCAAGTTTACCAACTTTTACGTAAACTCTCCCATCTGTTCCCCATCCCGCACCGCCCTGACAACCGGACAATACCCACAGCGCTGGCGTATCACTTCCTATCTGGCGAAGAGAAGCCTCAACAAAGAGCGTGGGGTCGCTCAGTGGCTCGATCCGAAGGCACCGGTCCTCGCCCGTGAATTGCAGAAGAACGGTTATGCGACCGGACATTTCGGAAAATGGCACATGGGCGGTCAGCGCGATGTCGGCGAAGCGCCTTTGATAACGGAATACGGATTCGACAAAAGCCTCACCAATTTCGAGGGACTGGGGCCGCGCGTTATCGCCTGGAAAGATGCCTACGATGGGAAAAAGCCGAAGCTGCATGACCTGGGATCGAACACTCTGGGGCGCGGTCCAATTTTCAAAGAGGACCGGTCCGTGATCACTGCAGCATTCGTCAAAGGAGCACTAGAGTTCATTGACGATGCACAAAAGGAAGAAAAACCATTCTTCGTAAATTTATGGCCAGACGATGTCCATGGCCCCTGGTTTCCACCTGAAGTCCTCCGCGATGAAACCGACGGCACCAAGCGCGCACTCTACTACGCTGTGCTTGATGCGATGGACCAGCAGTTAGCTCCGCTTTTCCAACGAATCGAAAGGGATGAGAAACTGCGGAACAACACCCTTATCCTCATCTGTTCCGATAATGGTCACGAGGACGGTGCGGGTAGAAGCGATCCCTTGCGAGGGGCCAAGACCTGGCTCTATGAAGGCGGCATCCGTTCTCCTCTCATCGTGTGGGGACCGGGAGTGATCTCTCCCGATGCGGCAGGGACTGTGAACGAGCAATCGATTTTCTCCGCAATCGATGTGAATCGCTCTCTCTACGCCCTGACAGAAACACCACTCCCCGGGAAAGCCACGCTCGACGGGGAGGACGTGACCGAAACTCTCCTTGGGAAATCTGCGGAAGGTCGAAAAGCGCCGATCTTCTTCCGTCGTCCTCCGGACCGCCCCGGATTCGGACACGGCCTGCAAGAGGACAATCCCGATTTAGCTGTTCGTGACGGGAAGTGGAAATTTCTCATCAACTACGACAAGAGCGATCCTCAGCTCTACAATCTCGATAAGGATATATCCGAGTCCAAAAACCTCGTCGAAAAACACCCCGAAGTTTCCGACCGCCTCCAGAAAGCAATTTTCGAATGGAACAAGAATCTTCCCAAAGATGCGGGAGATCCGGACTTCCGGTAATTGCTCAGAACGTCAATCCGTCGCGAGACAGAATTGACGAACTTGCGGACGATGCCGAACATCAGTCCACAATTCTTTCTTAGCGATGTCTCGACTCCTTCTTTCCTTTCTCTCTCTAACTCTCAGCCCTTTGCTCCGGGCTGACGATTTTCCAACTCCTTACAATACCGAAGCTCCCGACGCTGCGCCCATGGACGCAGCTGAAGCGGCGAAGACGGCAAAGCTTCCGCCCGGGTTTCGCCTTCAGGTTTTCGCTTCCGAACCCGATGTTCAACAGCCAATCTCCATCTGCTTCGACGATGCCGGGCAACTCTGGGTAGCGGAGTGTTACACGTATGCCGAGCGCCCCAAAAGATGGGACACGGAACTCCGCGACCGAATTCTCGTTCTCAAAGACACTGACGGCGACGGCAAGTCCGATTCCCGCACTGTATTTTGGGATGAGGGTCAGCGCCTTACCAGTGTCGCTCACGGCCATGGAGGCGCATGGGCGCTCTGCTCTCCAAACCTTCTTTTCATTCCTGACAAAGACGGCGATCTCGTCCCCGATGGAGAACCTGAAGTAGTGCTCGATGGATTCGACTTTGAAAACATTGGACACAACATGGTCAACGGATTGAAGTGGGGCCCCGATGGCTGGCTCTATGGTCGACACGGCATCACTGCGACTTCACTCGTCGGAGCACCCGGCACCGCCGAAAACCAGAGAACAGCCCTGAACTGCTCCATCTGGCGATATCATCCTGAGTCAAAGAAATTCGAAGTATTCTGCCATGGCGGAACCAATCCCTGGGGACTCGACTGGGACAGCAACGGCCAACTCTTTTATACGAACACCGTCATTGGTCACCTCTGGCACGGAATTCCGGGTGGTTACTTCACTCGCATGTTCGGCGCGCATCTCAATCAACACGCTTATGAACTGATCCCTCACACCGCCGATCACTATCATTGGGACAAAGGTTCAGAAAAATGGAGTGATATCCGGGATGGAATCACCGGAACGACCTCATCCCTCGGTGGTGGCCACGCCCACATGGGATGCTTGATATACAAGGGCGGAGTCTGGCCAAAGGAATATCACGGGAAACTCTTTGCCTGCAACCTCCACGGACGCCGGGTCAACATGGACATCCTCAAACGCGAAGGCAATGGCTTCGTCGCCCACCACGGCAAGGATTTCCTAATGATGGAAGACCCCTGGTTCCGCGGGCTCGATTTGATCACCGGTCCCGACGGGCAGGTCTGGATGAATGACTGGTCTGATACCGGGGAATGCCACGATAACAATGCCATCCACCGGACCAGCGGACGGGTCTACCGAATTATCTACGAAGGTCCTGACGCCGGGAAGCCTACAAGCGGGATTCCCGGGTGGCTTTCAAACACCGGGGAATTCGAAAGCCTTCTGTCTTCCGAAGACGAAGCGAAGCGGGCCATAGCTATACGCAGAATGGCGGAAACGGACCCTGACAAGGAGGCACTTTTGAAAATTGCTGAAACCGATTCTTCCGGTCTCGTTCGATTGGAAGTCGCGTCCTCCCTGCAAAGGCTGCCCCTCTCCGAAAGGTTTCCCATTGCCGAAGCCCTTGCGTCCAGAGCCGATGATGCCGGGGACCGACAGCAGCCTCTCATGATCTGGTTTGGAATCGCAGAGGCGGTTCCGGAACATCCTGATCAGGCAGTCCAACTTGCTCTTTCTTCAAAAATACCCACCGTTCGCCGACTCATCACCAGACGTCTCGCCGAGGATCTTGAGAGTTCACCCGGTCCAGTGAACCAACTTATCAGCCTGGCATCAGGTACCGGCTCAGCCCTTATCCAAACGGATGTTTTAAAAGGATTGAACGAAGGTCTGCTTGGTTGGAGCAAGGCACCAAAACCGGCGGCCTGGGATACATTTGCCGGGAAGGCAAATTCAGAGGAGTCGAAAAAACTGGTCCGTGATCTTTCCATCCTCTTTGGAGACGGCCGTGCCCGCGATGAGTTGCTTGCCATTGCAGGAGACGCTGAAGCCGATCCCGGCGCCCGAAGAGCCGCTCTCGAAAGCCTGCTTCGCCAAGCGGACGAAGATTTACTTCCAAAACTCAAGCAATGGGTAAATGACAAAATCCTCTCCAATGAAGCGATTCGCGGCTTGGCTTCATACGACGAACCTGACATTCCCACACGTGTCATCGCCAGTTGGAAGAGAAATCTCGTCAACCGCCCCGCCGCCATCGATACCCTGGTTTCCCGGGCATCCTATGCCGGGGAGCTCCTCGATCAGATCGAAAAGAGTGACATTCCACGCACTGCGATTACGCCCTATCAAGCACGTCAAATCAATAACCTTGGTGATAAAAAACTGAATACCCGGCTCGGAAAACTTTGGGGCGAGGTCCGGGAAACACCGGAAGAAAAGAAGAAAGAGCTGACGAAGTGGAAGTCGCTCCTCACAAGCGCGACAATCAAAGAAGGAAGCGTAGAAAAAGGCCACGTGGTTTTCCAACAAGTCTGCGCCGCTTGCCACAAACTCTATGGGGAAGGCGGAGCACTCGGACCTGACCTCACCGGAAGCGACAGACACAATATCGACTACCTTCTGGAAAACACGGTCAACCCCAACGACATTGTTCCTGCCGACTATCAGCTCACGGTGTTCACCCTGAAGGATGGACAGGTAATCTCCGGAGTCGTGCCGGAAGAAAATGAACGTGTCGTCACGGTGCAGACTCCGACAGGAATCAGCACGGTCAATGTCGCCGACATTCAGGAGCGGCAAAAGCTGGCTTCATCTCTCATGCCTGAAGGCCTGCTTAAGGCAATTGGTCAAGATTCTGTCAAAGACCTGATGGCCTATCTCATGAGCAAGTCAGCACCGAAAAACTAGGGAACAGCCCGATGGTGAAAAAATTAATACATCTCCCGTTCTTCGCGATCCTCCTTATCATCTCTTCCCCGGTCCAGGCAGAGTCAGGCCTACCTAACATTGTTTTAATTCTAGCTGACGACATGGGCTGGGGCGACCCTCAGTGTTATCAATCCGATTCGAAAATCCCGACACCAAACCTTGATCGCCTCGCAGCCGGAGGAATGCGATTTACGGATGCTCACACACCCAGCTCCGTTTGCACCCCCACTCGCTACACCCTCCTGACAGGTCGCTATTGCTGGCGCACCTCATTGGAAAAAGGAGTCCTCGACGGCTTCGGCCCACCGCTCATCAAGAAAGGAGAAGACACGCTCGCGTCTCTCTTGAAAGGTGCCGGATACAACACCGCCTGTGTCGGAAAATGGCATCTCGGGATGCAATGGCACGACAAGGATGGCGCTCCCCTCGGAGAGCGGGGACCTCAGCGCTTCCGCCCCGGAGACAATGTGGACTTTGAGCGCGATATCACTGGAGGTCCCGTCGACGTGGGCTTCGATCGCTATTTTGGAATTTCCGCATCCCTCGACATGAGCCCCTATCTCTACATTCGTGACCGGAGAGCGGAAACATTGCCGACGGAGTGGCACGAGGAAATCAAAGGCACCCTGTTTATGAACGGAGTCTCCGGAGTAAAATCTCCCGGATTCGATGTTCATGAGGTCTTACCCCGATTCGGAGATGAGGCCGTCTCGATCATTCAGGAGAACGCCGGAAAAGAAAACCCGTTCTTTCTCTACATGCCACTCAACTCTCCTCACCTTCCAGTATCGCCGTCCGCCAGCGTCAAAGGGAAAAGCAAAGCTGGAGACTACGGGGATTTCGTCTGGGAAACAGATCAGGTTGTCGGACGCGTGCTCGATGCACTGGACCAGACAAAGGTTAAGGACAACACCCTGGTCCTGTTCACGAGCGACAATGGCGGGCTCTGGCACTGGTGGGATTTCCGGGCGGACGATGATGGTGGAAAAGCTCCGTCGACTGGCCGTGGAGAATACGTCAAACAATTCGGTCATCAGAGCAACGCCGACTGGCGCGGCACCAAAGCAGATATTTACGAAGGTGGGCACCGGGTTCCCTTCATTGTGAATTGGCCTTCTCAGATAAAAGCCGGCCAGGTTGTCGATACTCCGGTCGAACTCACAGATGTTTATGCCACGATTTCAGAGATCACCGGCCAGAAAAAAAAGGGCAACTCGGGGATGGACAGCTTTTCCTTTATGCCCGTTTTGAAAGGTAAGGAGGACACTTCCACCCGCCCCTTTCTTGTTCATCATTCCTTAAGCGGAATGTTCGCCATCAGGAAGAAGGGATGGAAGTTGATTGAAGGTCGGGGATCCGGTGGTTTTACGCGCCCCAGAAAGAAAGAGGAAATCGGGAAAGACCTGTCCGGCGGCCAATTGTATGACCTCTTGAGGGACCCAAAGGAGCAAAAGAATCTCTGGGACGAGCAAGCTGAACAAGTCAGCAATTTGAGTAGCCTTCTATCAAAAATCAAAAACACATCGGCGACATCCGCAGCTCAATAATAAACTTTCACGATTTCCGGGTGACTTTCATCCGGGTTAGGTGAGTCTCTGATAATCAGGAACCAATCATTCCTCTCATACAATGAAAAATCTACTCACACTATCACTTCTCGCAGCAACGGCTTTCGCCTTCACTTCTTGCGACAAAGCCGCCTCACTCGCCAGCGGTGCAGACGCCATAAAAAACCTGGGATCAGCGGTAACTAATATCACCGGAGCCATGGGCAGCATCACTGACAAGGCCAGCGCCGAAGGTGCGGTATCCAAACTCGAAACTGCCGGTTCAACGCTTGAAAGCCTGGTTGGAAAAGTGGACGCCCTTCCTGCGCCGATAAAAGACCAGATCAAAGGCAAAGCCGAGGAATTCACCGCAAAATTCGACGCACTGGTCGAAAAAGTAAAAGCTATTCCCGGTGTTGGCGGCGTCATTGAAGGTCCTGTCGAAACGATTCGCGGCCACCTGACCGCTCTTTCAAGCTGAGCGTTACAAACTTTTAATTCTCCTGCGATCACCTCGATCCGCTTCGGCGGACCGGGGTGTTTTCTTTTCCGGCCTCAACTTCCCCTTTTCTTTGATTTGCAGATGCTCACCGACTCCATACTGTTAAATCGATGACCAAGCCCTGTTTAATCGTCTTTGCCGCTCTTCTCACCCTTTCGTCAGCTTTCGCAGACAAACCCAATGTCCTTCTCATCCTGGTCGATGACTTGAAGCCTGCCCTGGGATGCTACGGAGACACCACTGCTAAATCTCCCAACATCGATGCTCTGGCAAAACGCGGAATGCAATTCGACAAGGCCTACTGCAACCAGGCCGTATGCGCTCCTTCGCGTTTCACATTAATGTTAGGATCCCACTCCACTTCGACCGGGCTGTATGGCCTTGGCAGCCCACTTCGAAAGATCCTGCCAAATGCCGTCACCATACCTCAGCACTTCGCCAAACATGGTGGTTATCGCACTGAGTCTCTTGGTAAAATCTTTCACATTGGACACGGCAACAATGGAGACCCCGATTCGTTTTCCATTCCACACTTCAAAGAAAAGGTCATTGAGTATGTCGATCCTGCCAGTAAACCCGATGGGGAAATTACTCGGGAGGAAGCGATGTTCCAGAATAAGAAGGTGGCGAACTTCAATTCACTTCCACGCGGCGCCGCCTTTGAATCTCCCGACGTCGAGGATGAGGCCTATGCTGACGGACGCGTGGCACAAGAAACAATAAAACGCCTCGCCCAAGCAAAAGAGCGAATCGAAAAGGACAGCACCCCATTCTTCATCGCTGCGGGATTCGCAAGACCTCACCTCCCCTTCTCCGCTCCTCAAAAATACTGGGACCTCTACGATCCTGACAAACTCCCCATGCCACGAAGCAGCGAGCTACCGATTGGCTCCCCTCCTGTCGCAGGAAAACGCGGTGGCGAAATTCGAAACTACTTCCCTGTTCCCGACAAAAAGGACCCAGCCCAAATTTCTGATAAACTCTCGCGGGAGTTGATTCACGGATACTATGCGAGTGTGAGTTATGTCGATGCTCAGATCGGCAAAGTCACCAAAGCTCTGGATGAGCTGGGACTGGCCGAAAATACCATCGTCGTCCTCTGGGGAGATCATGGTTTCCATCTCGGTGACCTCGGCATCTGGACAAAACATACCAACTATGAAGAGGCTAACCGAATCCCGATTATCTTTGCCGGACCGGGCGTCTCTTCCGATCACTCACCCTGTCGATGGCCGGTAGAAACTGTTGATATATTTCCGACTCTGGCGGAATTGGCGGGACTCCCCAAACCGGTCGGTCCACAACCCATCGACGGACAAACCCTGACTCCGTTTTTCAAATACTTTCATTCTGATCAACTCGCGATGGCCGGGGTCAGAGACCATGCTTATCACGCCTACCCGAAGGCCAAACTCGGCCGGGCAATCCGGACGGACCGCTATCGCATGGTCGAGTGGAAAAAGCCCGGTGCGGCCCAAAACACAGCCGAGTATGAACTCTACGACTATCAGTCCGGCCCCGGAGAATCCCGAAACCTTGCAGCTGAGCTCCCTCAAGTTCTCGAACGACACAAGGCTATTCTGGCGAGTTATCCGGAAGCCGTCCCAAGGCCGAAGAAGAAGTAAGCCCCATTACTCGTTTCGGGAAGTTTCCGCCTGAATCCCTGCGGACATCGCCACGCTACTAACTTTTTAGTAGACAAACCTACTAAGTTGTTAGTAGAGTGTTAAACCATGGCGGAAAAATCGAAACCTGTGAAGTCTCCACCCCTTCCCAAACCGACAGGACGGGAAATGGAAATCGTCAACGTTCTCTGGGAAATTGGAACAGGCTCTGTCCGGGATGTCTTGAAGAGACTCAACGAGAATCGGAAGCCCCCACTTGCCTACACCACTGTCCTGCGCTTTCTCCAAATCATGCGCGAGAAAGGACTCGTCACCCGCGAGGAAGGAGAACGGGGACACATTTATAAAACCAGTGTCACAGCCGAGAAAACGAAACGCCAACTTGCCCACGATATTCTGGAGAAAGTTTTCTCAGGATCCACTCACGACCTGATTCTTCATGCTTTGGGTGGGAGAAAAGTCTCTAGCGACGAACTTCGTGAAATCAAAAAACTAGTTATCAAGATAGAAAAGGAGGAATCAAAATGATCGAGTCATTACCACACATTTCAGAAGCCATCGCCCACGCTGTCCTGAAGTCTCTTTGGGTAGGATCCGGTATTGGTGTCTTCAGTATATTGATCACTGGATTATTAAAATCCCCTTCGACAAGGCATTTCATCTCTCTTTTGGCAATGCTCTCTATCGCCAGTCTGTTTTTAACTTCGTTCATCAAAGGACTGGCACCTCCACTTTTTGAGGGACCCAAAACTGAAGTACGCACTGCTCCAAATCAGGAAAGCCCAAAGGAATCTGCTTTCTCTCACATCGCTGAAAGTCCGGAGTCAATTTCCCCCGATCCGAAAGCCGAAAACAAAATTGCAGGAGAGTTAGGGCAGATCGGCCAAGCTGAAACCTTTTTTATCAGGGCAGAGCATTGGATCGCAGGACTCTGGATTATCGGCGTTTTCATTCTCAGTATCCGTCATTTCGCTGCCGGGTTTCTCTTAATGCGCTGGAGGAGAGAAGGAACCACAGCCCCTTCTCCGGAGCTTCTTCGCTCGGCAAAGCGAATCGGCAAACAACTACAACTCGGCTTACAGATTCCCATTCGGATCTCCTGCAAAGTGGCAACCCCTATCCTGACAGGAACCTTCAAACCGCTTATTCTACTTCCGCTGTCCGTTGTCAATGGGCTTACCGCGGACGAGGTCTCAGCGATCATCGCCCATGAGCTCGCCCATTTGAAGAGAAGGGACAGCTGGACCAACGCAGTGCAGATCACCATCGAGACGCTCCTGTTTTTTCACCCGCTAGTATGGTGGCTCGGCCGACGCATGAGAAATGATCGCGAACTGGCGGCTGACGATCTTGTTTTGAAATGCGGGACGGAGAAAGCGGTGTTTGCCCGAGCTCTCACTGCCCTGGCCGAACTTCAAATCGACGCCCCTGCTCCGGCCCTTGCCGCATCCGGCGGATCACTTCTTCGTCGAATCCAGCGTATCGCCAGAAAGGAACATTCACCACCCCGCCCTACAATTTTTGGCGGAACGGCTCTCACCGCCCTTGTCCTCTTTGCGACCGCTCTCTTTTCTTCAACTCTGCTCTTCGCCCAAACGGATACAGTTATTAATGTTTCTCCGGGCCAGTCTATTCAGGATGCCATTGGTAAAGCATCACCAGGATCTGTCATTCAACTTCTCGAAGGAGAATATACAGGACGACTCCGGATCTCAAAATCACTGACCTTGAAGGGTGCAGGATGGGAAAAAACGAAAATCCTGCCTCCGGATGATGGGGAAATTGTATCCACGATCCAAATCAAAGACGCCAAAAAGTTCGCATTGGATGGAATTCGGGTCTCCCCGAATGAAGCACCGGGCAAACCGGGAAAGATCAAGAACGACTATACTATCCTGATAGAGAATTCTACGGGTTCAGTGACAAATTGCGCCATCGTCGGCCCTGGAACCAATGGAATCGTTGCCAGAGCCGGATCTGAATTGATGATGTCCAAATCTCTCGTCGTAGCATTTTGGGGCACCGGTGTTGCAGTCTCCGGAATGGGTGAAGAAGAGAAAGCCTCACGCCTTCACCTCAAAGATTCGGTAGTCCGAAGCTGCAACCACCGGGGTATCACCCTGGGACGGGGTTGCGACAATTCAATCATAGAAAGAAACTGGATCTCGGGATCGGCCTGGCACGGAATCCGGTATGACCACGCTTCTCCCCGTATCGAGAGGAATGTCATTTTCGACAATGCCCGCAGCGGAATCTACGCATCCGGGACAAGCTCAGCGAGGGTCCTGAAAAATCTATTCGCTGAGAATGAAATGAATGGTATTTCCTGCTGGTACAACAACACCGACACTATTCGTGAAAATATATTTGTAGAGAACACACGCGAAGCAATCGGGGTACTCGGAGATTCCAAACCTGAAATCGATAGCAACTGGTTTCTTGATCAGGACACTGGCATCAAATGCAGTTTCATCTCCGGTGATAGTAAAGACCCTCCATCTGTTGGCAATCCAAAGGTGACGGCCAATCTATTTCTCAATGTCGAACAGGCACTGATCTCAAAAACAGAGCAGCAGACTTTACCCGAAGGAAACCAGACAGCCGACAATACGGCCGAGGAGGAGTGGACAGAACGACTCATCGATTTCGGACCAGCCGCAGGTAGCGACCAGATTGTCGCATACGTCCTTCCCGGAGGCCCGGCCAATCTGATCGGAGGCACCCCCTTCCCGAGGCTCCTCCCGGAAGAAAAGCGTTTTCAACTTTCACCACCTTCCCGGAAGAAATCAGCTAAAGAGCCGACCCGGGAGGAGATCCAAAAATCCTACGAGTCTGTACAACCCTGGATCGACGACGCCTTCCAGCTTAATGATCCCGCTACTCGTGACCTGGCGATCGAGTCCGTGCGTAAAGCAATCGGATCGAAAGACAGGAAGGAAACTCGCAAAGGATTATTGGCCTTCAACCGGCTCGAGCCGATCCGTTTCGACAAGGCATCGTTTCACGACATCATCCTTCCCTACCTCGATTCTGATGAAGTGTTCCTTAGGAAGACATCGATCATCGCCCTCGGAATTTCAGGACTTCAGGACGGTGACCTCGATAAACTGATTTCCATGGTCGATGATCCGTTTAAAGAGGTCCGGGAGAATCTGTCCTGGCAGATAGTGCAAGGTGCAAAAAATGATCTCACCGGAAAAGCCGGCGCTGCGATTCTTAAACTACTCGAAGACAATGACTACCGATTCCGCAAAACGGTGATGAATCACATGTGGGGTGCAAAGCTTTCCCCGAAACTGGAAACAAGAATCATCGAGCTGAGCCGTCTACCCGAGTCCAGTTACGACGCGCTCTACTACGCACTCAGTACCCAGGCTAACAAATCGAAAGCGTCTGTGGAAAGGCTCATTGAGTTCCTTCCTGATCAGGACACCGTCAACGTCGGTCACCGCGCAGCGTGGGGTCTCGGTCAGGGTGTAGCGAAAAGCGAACACAGCATGATCGCAAACGCCGCATTCGCCCTCGTGGAAGGTCGCGAAGGAGGACTCTACCGGGACGGAATGTCCTTGCTGAAGAAATACGTCAGTGCCGAACAAAAATCCAAGATCGAAGAGCTCCTCGCCAAGCCGGGAGTAGGAGGTGAATTCCGGAAAGAACTGGAGGCATTGCTTAAATCCCTTCCATGACCAATTTTTTCACGCGGGAGAAATGCTCAGTCAGGTCGTGATGTCTTTCTACGCTTGTGAACGCCGTATCGATCGCATTCCGGTCACCGATTCCAATCAGGGTGTGGATTAGCTTGTCTTCGATCTGTGGATCCACGGCTTTCGAACACAAGGCAGTCACCAGATCCGGGACGGCTTCCACCTTCCCTATTTTACTGAGGGCGCCGATTGTTTCAAAACGTAGAGCGCCCGAAGCGTGGTAAAGGTTTTTCCTCAAAGCGGTCAGCGCAGCCTTGTCGCCCACTTTTGATGCCGCATGCGTCGCTGCGATCCTCACTTTCACTTCGGGATCCTTCAGTGCTGCCCGGATCAAAGGGAAAGATTTCTTATGTGCTGTATTCGAAAATATTTGTAGAACCAGACATCTGGAATTTGCATTCGCATGTGACTCCAAAACAGTAGAAAGAGATTCGAAACTGTCGTCAATCCGGGATACAAGGAGAAGAGCCGATTTTTCCCTGACCGCCAGGCGTTTGTCATCCAGCCGTGCGCACAAGGTTTCGGGCGACACACCTTCCCACAACAGCTCATCTCCCCGCCAGTCAGTGATATGGTCATAAGTCCCCGCTCGCCGAATTCTGTAAACAGCGCCCGCCCTTTCTTCAGCCGCTCCCGAATCAACAACTATCAGTGAACCGTCGGCGTCTTCGATAACACGAACGAATGCCCCCTTTCCGCCTTTGATCGAAAGAAACCCGGAGGCTTCAATTTGGGGAGCCAACTCTGCAATCGAACAGGTCAACTTGTGCAACACAGGGGCGTCCTGTTCGCTTGCAAAATAATGGGTGCCTCTCATTCTTGAAAAGTTCAATGCCTCCCCATCCGACTGATAAGAAATGATATCCCGGGGAATGACCGGCAGAAGTGAATCATTCGGTATTTCTCTTTGCGGGAGCAATTCAGGCGCATCTCCCGCCTCTGGAACCCCACCGTTTTCGACATCCACCTTCTTCCATTCTCCTGAAATTTTCACAAAGAGAAAACCTCCTTCCCAATGGAAATTCTCAAGAGGCTCACTCATCGCCGGAAGCTCTGACATTCGGTCGAAAAGACCATCATCATTCGAATCTTCCAGAATACGCACCTGACCCGCACCGTTTCTATTCTCGCCGACATAGAGCCGCCCTTTTTCGTCAAGGCATGCGGTAACAGGTTTGTTGACGAAAGGTGGAGCTGCAGCCACTTCCACAGCAAGTCCGTCAGGGATCGAGATCGCGGGCGGAATGTAGTCAGGATCGAAAGGATTGTAAGGATAGCCGCGTTTTTCCACCATGGTGCGATAGCGCTCCGCGGCATGATCCCCCATCACAATATTGTGGGTCTGTGATTCGCCACCGTTCCACATATCGTGTTTCGGAAGCTTGTGCTCCGAGAAGAATTTCTGCAATCGCTCCTTCAGCTCATCGCGGGTCGGTTGATGACCGGGGTCTTTATAAAGATTCACCGTCTCGCCGGGATCACTTTTTAAATCATACAATTCGTCATGAGAATTCAACGCACTCATTTCCCCCTGAGTATCGATACGCTCGATCAATTTCCAGTCAGCGGTCCTGATCGATCTCGTGTTCTCGTAGTCGCCAAACACGGCCCTCTTCGGATCCGCCTTTTCACCTCCTGACAAAACACCCGACAAGTCACGCCCCGGAAGAGGGTTCGACTCTGGTATATCACTCTCCAGGCCGGCGATATTCATGATCGTCGGAAAAAGATCCACCTGTGAAACCAACTCATCGACTCGTTGGTTCGCCTTCACTTTTCCGGGCAGGCGAATAATCATAGGAACCCGCAGAGTGACGTCAAACAAATGTAGAGGCCGGGTGTGATCTCCCATTCCCCAAAGATTGTTCTGACCACACCCCAGCCCCTGGTCACCTGTGAAAATCACGAGAGTCTCCTTTTCCGTCCCGCTCTCCCTGATCGCCTCAAGAACCCGTCCGACACCATCATCCACACCAGACACCTCTGCTGCGTACCTGCGAAAGGCATCGAGGTTGTTCACGTATCCCCGATTTGGAAACTGCCAGGGGCGGGTCACAACTCTCGGGAACGAGGGCAGCAGGTGATCCCCATAAAAATCGGCATGGCGATTTCTGATTGGCTCCAACAAAAGAGGAGAAAGCCCATAGGGACCATTGTAGGCAAGATAGAGAAAATACGGCTCCCGCTCTCCAGGTTTGGAAGTCTGCTCTTCGATAAATCCGACAGCGCGGTCCGTCCAGAGATCCGTCATGTATTGCGGCTCCACCCTCACCTCGCCGTTCTCGATAATTTTCGCCCCATAAAATGTCGAAGTCGAACCGACCGGCATCGTCACCCACATGTCATCCAACCCCTCCTGGGGTTCGAGGTTTTTTCCAAGATGCCATTTCCCTGACAAGCCACAAGAATAGCCATTGGCCTTCAAAATTTCGGGAATCGACTCAAACTCACCCAGAAGATTATAGGCTTTCGGCCCCATCATGAACGGCCCGTCTGTCGGTGTCATCACTCCGTGCTGCGAAGGCATCAGGCCGGTCAGAATCGAGGCACGGGTGGGAGAGCATACCGGGTTCACCGCATAGGCTTGAGAAAAAAGAGTTCCGTCTTTAGCCATCTGATCGAGGTGCGGTGTTCGAATATCTTCGTTCCCATAGCACCCCAGAGTCCAAGCTCCGTGGTTATCTGTCAGGATCAGAACAATGTTCGGGCGCTCGTCGGCTCCGAATGACTTCCAGGAAGAAAGAGCGAGCGTCAGAAAAACGAAAAGAAAGCGGGGAAAAGTCATCTGTATGATCAGGATACCCACCTTCCCACTTCCCGACATAGCGAATGCGCGTATCGGAATACAACGAATCCCATTGACCGTATCCCCGCCATCCGCAACAGTTTCATTCAGGTCATCCGCCATGAACCATTACCGATCATCCGCCTTCATCATTTGTCTTCTGCTGGCTTGTTCCTTTTCCAGAGCCGACGAAATCCCTCTCAATTTGAAAAAGGAAAACCTGGTCGCCTGGTGCATCGTTCCCTTTGATGCCAAAAAGCGCGGACCTGCTGAACGCGCAGAAATGCTGAAGGACCTTGGACTGGGAAGCTCAGCTTATGATTGGCGCAAGCAACACATTGGCGAATTCGAGGAGGAGATTCTTGAATACAAGTCCAAGGGCATTGAATTCTTCGCCTTCTGGGGAGGACACGAGAACGCCTACTCTCTTTTCAAAAAACACGGAATCCAGCCGCAGATCTGGAGAACAGCACCTTCTCCAGAAGCGGACTCTCAGGAGGAAAAGGTCACCGCGGCAGCGAACAGCCTTGAACCACTCGCGAAGGAGGTCACGGAAGCAGGATCCAGCCTGGGACTTTACAATCACGGCGGCTGGGGCGGACATCCGGACAATCTTATCGCCGTTTGTGCCGAGCTTCGGAAGCGAGGATATCCAAAGGTCGGAATTGTTTACAATTGGCACCACGCCCACGACCTGATCGATCAGTGGGGAGAAGTGATTGAAAAACTGAAGCCCTATTTGCTGTGTCTGAATCTTAACGGGATGAATGACAATGCTCAGCCGAAGATTCTACCACTGGCGCAGGGAGCACACGAAAAAGCGATGCTTGAAACCCTTCTCCGAAGCAAATACAGCGGGCCCGTCGGTATTTTGGATCACCGGAACGAAACCGATACTCGACTCAGTCTTCAAGACAATCTTGATGGGCTGACCTGGCTGTTGAAAGAGATCTCCGAACCCGGTTCCGGGGGAGACAAACCCACACCGAAAGCCAAAGACATTTCTAAGCCACAGTGAACCGTCTTGCTAAAGCATTGACATCGGCGTATTCGCCGCCGGACTCACAGAATTCCGAGTTGCGAACAAGAGCTAGATTCGGACTTCACCGATATGCTGACGATCCTGTGCAAATTCAACCATTAGAAACCCGGAGCCTTATTGTAGTGGTTGATTCACAGGTGATACTCCAAGGTGTGGAACTATGAATCAGACCACAATCACCGACATCAATATTCCCTTCGGCCGAATGGTCGCCATCATCATCAAGTGGATGCTCGCCTCCATTCCGGCAATCATCATCATGTATGCGGTCATGGCATTCATTATGTTTGCAATCATTGCGATCTTCGGCGGAGTTATCGGAGCAAGCGGAATCCTGGACAATCTGGAGACTCTTTCCACCCCGCCTGCAATCGAGGCGCCTGAAGCGCAGTAATATCAAATGAACGAGCCTTGCCGCTCAGTCAGTTCCAGCCTTCGTGATCTTCAGGAGCGAGGCCCGAAACTTTTCGGGCTTCGCAATTGAAGACCAGGCCCGAAATTCTCATCAGGTCATCCATTTGTTCCGCACTCAAATGGTATCCACATAGGTGGAGATTGGGTCCGTCTGCCCGCAGCCAGTACGCTGCCGAAAAGTGAATCCCTGAAACCGGTTCCGGAAGATTGAACAACTTGGCATTGATCGTCATTCCATCGCCGTCCCTCGGATTCTCCACAGCATACTCCACCATCGCTTTTCCCATAGGCTCTCGATCAGATTTCCGGAAACAAATTCTCGATACCTGTTCGTGAGTAGGCCATCCCACGACCTTTGACTCTTTCTGAATGACTCCCCAATCGATCATCCCTTCTTCAATTCCAAAATAGTCCAGAGATTGGGTGACCAGATCACTCATGAACGGGAGAAGACTTTCGATCAAATCGGCGCCACTCCCATTCGGTTTCTCCCAAAATAACTTCATCTTGGGAAGGTCAATTTCGGAGGAGCGATAGCCCTTCGACAAAAGTCTCTTCTCGTAGTCATGGAGTTCTCTCATGCCAGATGAATCTCAGGGGAAAAAAGGCGGAGACTCTGACTGAACCTTTTCCTCAATAATATCCTTCAAGATGGAAGCGTTTCTAAGCACTGCACGCTCGATAAAGGCATCCCCTTTTTTGGCAGTGGCCATTGCCGGCTTCTGGTCCTCCTGATCGGTCCACATTTCCGTTCTTACATTTTCCGGGAATGCCGCCAAACCAACCGATGTTTCAAACTCCTGTGCATGCCCCGGTAAGTCATGCGGCAGTCGCTTCCCACTATCGAGAAGTTCCTCAGCGTCCTCCTGAGTATATACGTCCCAATAGCTTCGAAAATGGAGATTCACTCCTTTGAATTCCCGCAGATACTGATCCCATACCCCACTGATTGGAGCGACATTCCCTCCGTGCCCATTCAAAACCAGCACATTCTTGAAACCAGCCATCACCCTGTCTCTTATACACATCTGACGCTGCCGACGAAGAGGATAGTGTAG
>OJCB01000243.1_pt1 | contig 22605 bp, 17 predicted proteins | sample 1591501 | NCBI WGS metagenome assembly OJCB01 (sample SAMN05416813, study PRJEB24817) | seawater metagenome | isolation source: Sea water | place: Canada:Atlantic | collected 2013-07 | reverse complement strand
ATCTACACTATCCTCTTCGTCGGCAGCGTCAGATGTGTATAAGAGACAGGAGCAAAAGAATGCAGGTGACTGTATCGATAGTACCAGCCCCGATCATCCAAGAGGTAGAGCACATCGTATCTCGGCTGCACTGGTGAACCAGCCGCGGGTTCGTGACCGGAAAGAATTCGGTTCCCTGCGGACACAATGAGGGCGTCGGTGGCGGCAACAACTTCAGTGAGGGCTTCGCACCCTCCAAGGTCGAGTCCGGCATGATAATAGAGTTGCCCGTTTGGGCGTGCTGAGACCGGCTCGTTGGAAAAAGCGGTGTGGCTGGCGAACCAGCGTTGCTTGAGCGGATAGCCGAAAGTCCCGCGATCAATCCACTGCGATTTCGCACCCCAGACTCTGATGCGTGCGTCCTTTTCAAGAGCCCAGTGATCAATGTGGCTGCTGTCGCGAAGCCCGCCGGTAACAGGGCAGTCGAGCTGAACTCCGTTGGCTTCCAATGGTAAGCGATACATTCCGGCGACCAGAGTTAGCTTTTTTTCATCAAGGGTGAGGGTGATTTCCGGTCGGGAAATCTCTCCCCAGACTTTCCCTTTGGGCTCACTTACAGAAATCAGGGTCAACATCGCACCCGACCGGGTTTGGACAGTTTCGCCGATACTCAGATCAAACGTTTCGAAGAGTGCAGGTCTCTTCTTTTCTTCACTCAAAGCAGAGTGAGGGACTAACAAATAAATCAAAAGTAAGGAATGGAAGATCAACTTCATGGCTTGAATCATTTTCTTCCAATGCATGGAGGCTTATCAAGCAGGTGCATGGCCGGAATCGCGGAGAGATGTATCGTGACAGGATTGGAAGAACACTCTGACGGATTGCTGATTTATCGTTCGGTTGCAGGACGCGCTTGCCTGGTATGGAGATGCTGATTAGGATCAGGGTACAATGAAGCAACTCTTCCGCGAATTCGACTTCACCAAGGTTGGATACTACCAATCGATACTCGAATCACAGGGCGTTGAGACCTTCGTGAAGAATCGCGATGTCTCCGGGCTTGCCGGTGAAGCTGCGATCATGCCGGAACTTTGGCCGACACTTTGCGTGGTCAAAGATGAAGACTACGATCGGGCGATGCAGATGATACGGGAAAGTGTCACTGAAGACTCAGAGAAATCAGATTATGACGTGAAGTGCCCGAAATGCAGCGAAGAGAATCCCGGGAATTTTGATCTCTGTTGGTCCTGCGGTGAGGTGATGGCTGGTGAATAGTGATTGGTAATATGGAACAAGGTGATGCATCGAATCCAGTTTGGTTGATTCTTGGAATCCTTGTCGGCTTTGTCGTCGTGTTTCCTCTTTTCTGGTGCGGCGTTGTCGCTCTTCTCGGTTTCGTCGGAGGATGGAGGTCACTGGCAAAACACTATCGAGCAGGGAACCGGCCGGTAAGCGGAATCCGCGCCAACCCGGCGCGGAGCATGATCGGTTTCGTCAGCTACCGCAACATCATCGCGATCCATTTTACCCCGGAGGGATTCTTTCTCGAAACCATGCCCCTCTTTCGGGTCGGGCATCCGAGGCTCTTCATTCCGTGGGCAGATGTTGTCGGGCGAAAGAGGACCCGATGGTTCTTCTATACAAGTGAGAGCCTGCTCATCGGTGATCCGAAAGTCGGTCTCATTACTCTGCCTGCAAAACTGATGGATGCCCATGGACCTTCTCCAGCTCAGTCCGAATGAAGATCAGCGAAACCCGGAAGCTTACTGCGGAAAATTTTCCTGATCGTGCGAGATCTCTGGCTTCCTGCTATCCGGAATTGGACGCAATTATTAACAGGCACGGAGTCCCTGAATTCTGGAATCGTCCGACCGGGTTTAAAACTTTAGTCCGGATCATTTTGGAACAGCAGGTTTCTCTGCTCGCGGCCGAACGGGCATTCGAAAGAATTGAAGCTGGCCTCCCAGAACTGAGTTCTTTGACGGTCCACAAAGCAGGCATTATCGGACTGCGGCAGCTTGGAATTACCCGTCAAAAATCCCGGTATATTTTCGAGTTAGCCAAATCGATTGAAGAAGGAATTCTGAATCTGAACCGCCTGGAAAAGCAAAGCGATGAATCTGTTTTCGAAAAGCTTACCCAATTACCCGGGATCGGTCCATGGACTGCGAAAGTCTATTTGCTCTCTGCGCTGTGCCGCCCCGATGTGTGGCCTCCCGGTGACCTGGCCTTGAACAAAACGATCCGGAGACTCATGCCCGATGCCGGGGAGGAATTGGAGCGAAGCGGTGAACGCTGGGCGCCGGAGAGGGCGGTAGCCGCACGCCTGCTTTGGCATGAGTATTTGAGCTGAACCCGGAAGCTATATTCGATTCTCGAGTCGCAGCACCTTTGATTCCAAAACTTTTCTGTACTAACAAAAACACTTATGAAGCGCCCTTCCATACTTTTTCTTTACGCTCTAACATTCGGTCCAATACCTGGAGGCCTGGGGGCAAAAGATCATCAGCCGGAGCTTCCAGCTCTGAAGAAAGAAGTTTCTGAAGTGAAAGCAATTGTGCCCGGAGGGTGGATGATCCTTGCTCAGGCCTCAGGCGATTTGAATGGAGATAAGAAGGACGATCATGTTGTGATCTTAAGCTCTTCAGATACTCAAAATGACGATGTGAATTTTCAACGTATTCTTATCGTATTGCTCGACGAAGGGGGATTGCTAAAGGTTGATGCGGTAAGTCAGAAATCGGTCCTGTCGAGATTCTCAGGAGGCATCTGGGGAGATCCTTTTGAAAGCCTCAAGATCGAGCGGGGGACTTTCGTTATCTCCCATTATGCAGGTTCCCGCAATCGGTGGGGGTTCCGGCATCGCTACCGATTTCAAGATGGCGGGTACTATTTGATCGGTCGAACAGAATATTCGCATGATACGCTCTCGCCTGAGTCTGAAGAGAAAGACGAAAATCTGATTACCGGTCGAGTCATTGAGACGAAGGTCGATGAGAAGGGTGAGAAAACTCGAACGGATCAGAAATTGAAACCCCGTCCTTTGATTCCACTGGGGACTGGGAAATTTGATGAAGACGGCTTCTTGGAGTTGCCTTGAAGCTCGAATGTCGGCGCCTTCGGAATCCCTCTAACTTTTCCCGCTCAGGGATACCAGCACAGCTCCGGCAATCGCCAGGGCTACGCCCAGCATTTTTCTCGTTGTCATTTTCTCTTTGAGAACCAGCCACGCTAACAAGATAATAAAGACTGTCGACATCTGATTGTAGATGGCAGCCCGTCCAACGGTTTCGTACTTGAATCCGGCGATCCAGAAAAGGGTCGCTAGAAAAGGACCCAGCAGCGCCATCGGGACAGTAAACTTCCAGGCCTCACGACGGCGGAATCCCAGAGTGATGGCGCTTCTTTCGCCCTTGATGAGTGCGTAGAGAGCGAGGGCTGCTGTAGCGACAACAAAGCGAAAACCGGCCACCCATACGAGAGAGGTTTCACGAAAGACATCGCGAACCATCAAGATGCCGACGGCCATGATGATGTGGGCACCGGCAGCGAGGAGGGTTCCGGTGATGAGGTCGCGAGGTTCCTTAATTTCTTTGGTTCGAACCATGCCGACGAAAACTCCGGTGACTACGATTGCACCCCCGAGGAGTTCAAGAGCGCTGAGTCCTTCGCCGAAGAGAAGGAACCCGACAAAGGCGACCGAAGGAGCGTAGATGCAATCAGCCAGGGCTTGAAGGCTTGCGCCGAGCCGGTTGAGGGCGGCCGCGAAAAGAGTATCCGCGATGGAGATTCCGAGGACTGCGCTGATGACCAGCCGCAACCACGCCATTGTTGAGAGATCCGGTATCCACGGGCCCCCCTGAATTACGAGGACGGCAATAAACCCGAAAATCGCGACAAAACTTTTGAAAAGAGTCAAGGGCAGCGGCGGGATCGTGAATCCACTGATCCGCATCAGGATGACCGAAAAGGACCAGAAGAAACCCGATACGATCGCGCAGATGTCGCCGGTGGAAAGCATCTTGAATTGATAGTCGTGAACAATGATGTGCGCACGGTTTTTTGTGTCATGAGATGGTCACTATGAATATCTGATTGCCGAAGCCTGTACTGGGGAGAGATCCTCCGGTCTTGCTTTGCCGGCAATTCCGGTATCCACTCTCCCATGAATCGATCACTGGTCAGAATTGTTGGGAGTCTTGTGCTCTTTCCTGTCATGGTGAATGCCGGTCATGGTGGAACCGCCACCCTTGATCAGGAGAAGAAAGCGCGAGTGACTCAGTTGTCGGGAAAGGTTCTGAATGAGGGGCTGGCGATCCAATGGTCCAAAGACGGAAGTCGGACGGTTTACCCTCTGGAAGTCGCTCCCGGAAAACGAATCTGGAAGGCGCTGAATCTGGAAAGCGGGAAAGTAGTTTCTCTTGAGGGCAAGCCTGATGACATTGAAGAGGGATTGAAAGAGCCTGTAGTGAAAGGGGCGAAGTCCCCGGCTCTCATTTCGAAAAAGGGAATGAAGTCTCCCAATGGGAAACATCTCCTTAGCCTGGATGGCGGAAAAGTTTTTCTCAACAAGCAAGAGATCCTCCCTGCTGCCGGAGAGGGGCTGCAGTGGGAAGAAGGCGTCTACTGGTCACCGGATTCGACTTGCTTTGCGATTGGGAAAAACACAAAGCATCCGGTTCGTCAGGTGCACTATGTTCGTTCCTCGCCTGAAGAGTCTGTCGAGCCGGAGAACTTCACGAAAAATTATCCGAAAGCTGGAGACAAGCTGAATGTGGCAAAACCGGTGATCGTTTATGTCGATGGAAGTGATCCATTCGAAGTGGATCCGAATTTGATAGAGAACTCCTTCAGTCTGAGAAACTGGGGATGGCGGCCGGACAGCAAGCGTTTCGTTTTCGAGTTTATTGAGAGAGGGTTTGGCAGTCACCGGATCATTGAGATGGACGCAGTGGCCCGAACCCAGCGAACGCTTGTGGAGGAATCTGACGAGAAATTTATTCACGTCTACGGGAATAGTTTTCGGAAAGACCTCAGAGGTGGAGACGAGATTCTCTGGCTTTCGGAGCGGGACGGATGGAATCATCTATATTTGTTGGATGGCAAGACAGGAAAAATAATTCGTCGTCTCACCGAAGGGGAGTGGATCGTTCGCAAGGTGATCGCTGTCGACGAATCGACCCGCACAGCCTTTATTGAAATATCCGGCTATTACCCGGAGCAAAATCCCTACTATATTCATTTCGCTAAACTGGATCTCGACAGAGGTACGATGATTCCGCTGTCGGATGGCGACGGGACGCATGAGGTCCGCTGGTCGCCGGACGGCACTCATTATTCGGTGAAATGGTCACGGGTCGACCAGGCTCCAACGCACGAGATTCGAAGGCTTTCAGATGGGAAAAAGATCTCAATGATCGCTGCGGCGGGAAGTCTTGACCTGCTGGAAAAGAGCGACTGGCAAAAGCCTCAACGTTTTGTGTTCAAAGATCGGAACGGAGAATATGACATTCACGGAATTCTTCTTCGCCCCCGCGATTTTGAAGAAGGTCGTAGCTATCCAGTGATCGAAGCGATTTATGCGGGACCGCATGGTTCCTATACTCCTTTGGCGTGGCGCGCCTATCATGGGGTTATGTCGGAAATGGCGGATGCAGGTTTCATTGTGGTGAAGCTCGATGCTCTCGGGACGAACTATCGTGGAAAAAAGTTTCAGCAGGTCGCATATAAAAACCTGATCGATTCGGGTTTTCCTGATCGAATAAAATGGATCCGCGCCGCCGCCAAAGTCATTCCGGAAATGGACTTGGAACGTGTTGGAATCTACGGAGGTTCGGCTGGTGGACAGAGTACCCTTGCTGCGCTGCTGACTCATCCGAAATTTTACAAAGCGGGTGCGGCGGATTGTGGCTGCCACGATAATCGTATGGATAAAATCTGGTGGAACGAGCAATGGATGGACTGGCCTGTCGATTCGCACTACGCGGAGAACTCGAACGTCACTCACATAGAAAAACTACAGGGGAATCTGCTACTGACTGTGGGAGAACTCGATACAAATGTTGATCCTTCTTCCACTTATCAGGTCGTCGATGCTCTGATCAAGGCGGACAAGGATTTTGAGTACTACGCCGTCCCCGGGGCTGGCCACGGCGTGGGTGAGCGTCCCTACCTCCGTCGCAAACGGATCGAGTTCTTTCAGCGTTGGCTGGGCGGAGCGAAGTAGAGGCTTCTGAGTTTAGCGGGAAGCTTCCTTTGAATCCTGTGACGCTTCGCCTTATTTCAGCGCTTTCTCGAAAAAGGCCTCCATGGCGGGGTAGGTCTCATCCTTTTTGGCTCCGAAGACTCCGTGACCTCCAGTCTCGAATTCCATCAAGCTTATGTCCGATGCCCCGGCACTCTTCAGCTTTTCGGCCAGCATCTCCCCCTGAAGAAACGGGACGACCTTGTCGTCCTTTGCGTGGATCAGGAGAAAAGGCGGGGCATCTTTCGCTACGTATGTGAGCGGCGAAGCGGCAGTGGCTCGATCAGTGAGAGTTGCCGGATCTCCCTCAAGAAGTCCCCGGTTGGAGAAGGGCTTTCCCTTCCAACTGAGAAAATTGGACGGAGTCGCAGATGCACAAACTGCCTGAACGAGACTCGATTGATCGAGGTGGGTTCCATCCCCTTCGAGCTTGGCGTCTTTTTTCACCAGTCCAAGAATTGAGACCAGATGAGCGCCGGCGGAATTGCCGTAGGCGCCAATTCGATCCGGATCCAAACCGAGTTCTTGAGAATGGGCGCGGAACCAGCGAACCGCATTTTTCACATCATGAATGCAGGCGGGAAAGCCTCCGCCATCGGGTGTAAGCCGATAGTTTACCGAGATACACACATAGCCCTTTGCAGCGTAGCTCGCGGGAAGGGAGGCCCATTGGCCACTATCTTTGCTTCCACTTTTCCAGCCGCCTCCATGAACCACAACAATCCCCGGGCGACCTCCTTCGGGAGCTTCTCCTTCCGGCAGGTAGACGTCGAGTTTCCACCGATTGTGACCTTCGCGGTAGACCTGATTTTTTCGGACGGTAACTCCTTCCGGCAGTTCGGCGGATGAACTCGTAGTTTTCCCTTTTCCTTTCATGGGAAGCCTTTGATCGAGGGCTTTCAGTTCTGCTTTGCTAAGTTTTCCGTCGCCGTCTGTGTCATTTCGCTCAAAAAAGCGTTTCATCAGTCCGCTGGTTTCGTCCGTGGTGAGTGCTCCGTCACCATTCTTGTCAGCCTTGAGCCATTGCTCGAGTCTCGCATCATCGGCAATTGTGATCCCGTTGAAAAGCAGGGCCACGACAAAAAAGAATCTTAAAAATTGCATGTTCAAAGAAACCCCTGAAACGGAGAGGAGTTTCGAAAAGTGTTCTTAGGGTTCCAGGCCGAGTTGCTCAAGGATGCGGTCTTCCATCAGGGTATAGAAAGGGTTCCAGCGGAGTCGGAGCATATCGTTCCCTGCAATTTTCAACACTCCCTTCTCTCCGCGTAAGACGATTCCACCGAGGCTGATCCCGGGACTTTCTTCCGGATCCACTCCACCGTAAACAGGATCATTTCCCCGAAACGGCAATGCCACATGAGAAAGGGAATAAATCCGGTTCGGCCAACTCAGATCGGTCGCTTGATCAGAGAACTCTGATTCGCGGGGCTTCCAGGTTCGAAGGGTCACAAGCTCACTTTTTTCATCGCGATTCACCAACACGCTCAGAGTGAAGTTTCGATTCGGATCTTCCCGAATACCTGGAATGCTTGAAGCAGGGTCAATGGCGAAAAGGGAATCGATCATTGCCGCCCTGTTCATTCCGAAGAGAACCAGTTCGTGATCGCGTTCCGGTAGATGATCGAAGAGGTCTGTAACGAGGGCTGGAACGGAAACCGTGGCATCAACCAGAGATTGAAAGGTGAGCACTTGAGGGAAGTTGCTCAGCCTTTTCTTCCTGCTGAGTTTGGCGATTTTCTTCCGGTTCACATTCGTCAACTTGTGGGCCAGGTCCCCGGCGTTCACAGCAAAAGATCCATATTTGTAGGGATCGTACTCCGGTTGGACGCTATTCCACTGCAGCTTCTTTAAAAAGAGAATGCTGCCGATTCTTTCCTGCCAGATAGCCATCGCTGCCATGCGGCTAATCCCAATCTCGGGAGAAATCAGGACCAGACTTTCGGGAGCGGGAAGTTCTTCATCTTCGATTGCGCAAAGAGTGTAGTGCAAGGCCAGGGCACCTCCATTTGAGTATCCAATGATCGATACCGGCCTGTCTCCCACCTTGCCCTTAAGGTGCTGCATTCCAATTTCCACCGCAGCGGCCATGTCCTGCCATTTAGTCCTCGTCAACCCGGATGGCGCTGTGCCATGTCCCGGAACCCGGATACCCACGACGTGAGCGCCTTTCGAGTGAAGCTTTTCGCCGATGCTCCGGAGACTGTAGGGGGAATCTGAAAGGCCGTGAATCAGAAGGACGCCGAGCTTTGGGCCTTCGGAAGACTCCTCTGCTTCCAGCTCGAAACTTCGATTCCAGTTTCGCTCCCAGCGCTCCGGATCTGATAGACTGCCGCGATGATACCGATTGATCAGGTTCTGATCTTCCAGTCCGATTTTCTGATAAACTTTCTCATCGAGTTGGGCAAAGAGCCGGTCTTCAAGGGCGAGGTAATCGGTAAAGGTTTTCACCGATTTGTCTCTCGCCGTGAATTCCTCATCCAAGCTCGCTGTGTGCCAGACTTTGAGGTCCTGCTTGCTGTTCAGCATGAGAATGCCCACCACTAAAAGCATCAGCAAAGCGCCGAGGGTCCCGTATCCGAGTGTTTTCAAAGCGTGGAGCGTAAACGCCTTGACCTGTTGCTTCATGGAAACGTTTATACTCGCGAGAGCCTGAAATACGAATCGAAAACTTGGAGGCCCCGGAGTTCGATTCATCCACTCTCCTATTCAGAGTCGGGAGAAAACGGAAAGGTTTCTTCTTCCTTGCCGAATCCTACTGTTTCAACTTCCCGGTTTTCCTCAAGATCTTCCTGCAGTGGTGCGAATCGCTCCGATCGGAAGCCGAGTTCCTGTTCGATACTTGAATGGGGATCATTGGAATTGGTGAGCTCTTCCAGCAGGATCAGAATATCGAAGTCCGCTGCACCGATGGAGAGATTGGCATTGTCGTCGACGAGAAACTGCGGATTGGACCGCCCCGACTTCACGGAGCGAACCGTGTAGGTCGAATTCTTTCTGGGTAAATTCTGATAGAGATCAAAAACCCAGGGGTCAAATGAATCGTCGATGCAGACAACGCGTTGGCCGTTTTGGAACATGAGGAAGAGTCGGCAGAAGAGAGGCAAGGTCAAGCGGATATCAGGAAGGAAACGACGTCTTTTTTGAATAGGGCTTTGGGTACACTCGTCAGAAAATAGACAGAACTTCAGTTACCACCATCCAGCTTTTGCCCACGACATGAAAACTACAGCCGCCTTTTCTCTCCTTCTTTTGATCACCTGTTTTTTCCTGCCAGCTCCCGGAGTTCAGGCAAGTGGCGGCGATCAGTTTGCCTCCATGTGGAAATGCAGTGATGGCAATATGTATGGCCTCATTGCTGACGGGAACAAACGCTGGCTCTATCTGCCAACGGCTGCGGCTCCGATGTTTTTCTCAGGGGTCAAAAATGGAAACTCCTACAATGGAACGATCTACTCCGGTGGGGAACAAATTCCAGTGAGCGGACCGATATCCAAGCACAGCACAAGAGTGACTCTCTATGATGCGGATGGCTGCTGCTGGGTTCTGAATTTCTCCCACAAGTGAAGCAATCAGATTGAAGTCAGCTTCGGCCCCCCAGCATTTTCCCGATAAACACCGCGGCTATTCGCTTGGACCGCTCTTTGACTCCATTGGCGATGGGTCCGTCAAACAATTCGTCAATGGTTGCATGGAACAGGCTCAGCCACCGGTCGAAATGTTCCTGGTCGACATCCAATGACATGTGCTTGGCCAGCGGATTCCCTTCGTAGCGGTCCGCGTAAAAGATCATCGCATTCCAGAAGTCATACATCCGGTTGAGATGAGACTGCCATTCGTCCGGAGCGATCTTTGAATTGAACACGGGAGCGAGGAGATCGTCGCCCCTCACTTTTTCGTAGAAACCATCAACGAAGGCAACAATGTCATCTCGACCTCCAATGTCCGCTTTCTGTTCCTGGTTCATAAGTAGTTTTGGCCAAATGGTTCGACTGGCCTGAGGGCAATGATAGACTACGAAACATTGTGCGCCGTTGATACGGAAAGTTCGCGATTTCTTCCTTCGGCATAGTTCTGGCCCTGTGACTGATGAACGAGCAATTACTCCAATTAAATTCGGCAGGATCGAATGGCTCACGGAATAGGGTTGTGTGAGCTTAGTGGCTTGCTTTAGAGCATCGTTTCCCTTTCCCTTAAAATGTCTATTGTATGAACCCGATGAAAAGATTTTTTGCAGCCCTAATTTCTCTACTCCCCATTCTGGCATTCGCCGAAGAACGCCCCAATGTGGTCTGGATCATTTCCGATGATCTGGGACCTGAGCTTGGATGTTATGGATATCCCGATGTCGCGACGCCAAATCTTGATCGCCTCGCCAAAGAGGGAACTCGATTTACTCATGCCTTTTCCACCGCGCCGGTTTGTTCCGCATCGCGGACTGCTTTTCAAACAGGACTTTATCAGACCACTGTTGGAGGGCACCATCATGATACCCGCGACAAAAAACCGCTGAAAGATTTCGTGACCACGGTGACGGATGAAATGCAGAAGGCTGGCTACTTTGTCAGCAATGGCCGCGGACAGAAGGTTGCCGAGAAGCGCATCGCGAAGTCTCATTTGAACTGGGTATACGACGCCCGGGAATTTTTTGACGGGCACGATTGGACCCAGCGAGCCGAAGGACAGCCCTTTTTTGCGCAGGTGCAGTTCAAAGAACCACATCGGCAGTTTGTGGTCGCAGAGAAGAAATATCCGAACGCGCCGATTCCCCCCTATTACCCGGAGCATCCGGTGACGACAGCGGACTGGGCCAATTACCTCGCCAGTATTGAGGTGCTCGATCAGAAGGTTGGCGCTTTGCTGGACCGGCTTGATGATGAGGGGCTGGCTGACAATACGCTTGTGCTGTTTTTCGGAGATCATGGACGGCCGCATGTTCGAGGGAAACAGTGGCTCTATGACGGTGGGCTGCTTGTGCCGCTGATCGCTCGCTGGCCCGGAAGAGTGGATGCCGGAGTGGTTGATAAACGTCTTGTCTCATTGATCGACATGATGCCGACGACACTCGCGGCGGCCAAAGTGGATCCTCCCGGGAATCTCGAGGGATTCGATTTGTTTGATCCTCATTTCGACGGGCACGACCAGCTCTTCGCAGCGCGGGATCGTTGTGGCGACGCGCCGGACCGAATTCGCTCGGTGCGGACACGTGATTTTAAATACATCAAGAATTTTCACCCTGAGATTCCCTGCATGCAGCATAGCGGATACAAGAAAACTCAATATCCGGTGGAAACGGTCATGAAGGTGTTGCACGCCGAAGGGAAGTGGGATTCCCCGTTCATGGCGAAGACTCGACCTGAAGAGGAGCTCTACGATTTGAAGGTGGATCCAAACGAAATGAATAATCTGGCTGGCGATCCGAAGTTCGCTGACAAGCTTGCTGAGCTGCGCGGAGATGTGAATTCCTGGATTAAGGAGACGAATGATCTTGGTGCTGTCGACGAAAGTCTGACTGTCGATCTCGACAAAGTGATGGCTGAGAAATGGAAGTCCTATGAAAAAAAGATGAAAAGCCGTGGGCTGGAGGCGGACGTTTCTGACAGGGACTATTTGGATTGGTGGGAAAAGGAGTTGGGTGTTGATTGAAGTGGCGCGTAGAGAGGTGAAAAAGGGGATGCGTCGCCTGGGGATCGGCAGAGATCATGGGAAGTCACTTCAACCGGTAGTAACAATTGGTGGCCAGACGCTCAAGGTTCCTCCAAAATATAAAGGCCCCGACCAGAAAGACCGCGGTCGATTTTTTGGGGTTCTCGAAATCCCTGTCTCAGGTGAACTCATAAAGTCAGACAACAAGTTCTCGATCAGCTTTCCGGAGGAAGGCTGCCATGTCAGCAGCGTGGCTCTCGAGGTGGTGGAATGGCTTCCCCTTTAAAAAGAAATGATCATGAAAAAATTCACATTCCCCTTCCTGGCCCTGGCCGTTTCACTCCAGGCACAGGACCAGGCTGATTTTGGCGAACTCATTTTCGAAGACAAATTCGAGCGGCAGGAGTCTCAAGAGGTGAAAGACGAACCCGGAAACAACTGGACGACCAGCAGCGACAAAACTGCCAATGGTCAGAAGCAGGTCGATCTCAAGGAGGGGGCGATGCATATGCACACCGCGAAAGGAGCCAATCATGCGGTTTCGACGCGCCATGAGTTCGCCTTCAAAGATGGCACGATCGGAATGCGATTTCGTCTCGATAACGACGACGATAAATTGCAGCTCAATTTCGCAGATATGAATTTGAAGACGGTGCACGCGGGCCACCTCTTTGACGCGACAGTCAGCTTAAAAAAAGTCTATTTCGAAGATAAGAAGACGGGGGCGATGGATTTGAAAATTCGCAAAGCCCGATCCGACGGTGGTCTTTCCTTAAAACAGGAGCAGGCACTCAAGAAAAAGAAAAAGTGGATTGATCATCCGATTAGTAAAGGGAAGTGGCACGACCTTTTGGTGCATGTCAGGGGAAATGAAATCTCAGCAGTGATCGATGGCAAGGCGGTCGGTAATTTTAAATCTGAGGGGTTTGCTCATCCAACTAAAGGTCTGCTCCGGCTTCTGGTTCCCGGTCATGCTGTTGTCGACGATGTCAAAATTTGGCGGAAGAAAACCGGACCGAATCTGGCTGATCCAAAAATCCATTCGTATGCCAATCCTGATGGCGGGCGGGAGAATTATGCGCTTTCAGGCGAGGAAGTGAATGAAGCGCGGCTCTACGATTTTTATCAACGTCAGGCGGATTACTACATGAGTAGCTCGGATGAGTTGCCGGGAATCCTTCCCGCCTATCCCGGCCTTGATGCAGGGCTGCACGGACACTGGGGAAAGCACAATCAGAATAATCACAACGATGTGCGTTGGAATGAAGCGGAAATGGGAGAGGTTATCACTCAGGTATTCCGGTTTGATAAGACCGCAGTTCTGAAGGGGATCTGCGTGAGGCTTGGAGAGAAACGTGAGCTCGCTACCTGTTTCGATCCGATGAGTCTGAGCTACCGGGCCATCTGGGAGAAGGGTTTTGTGTCCTTTGACGGATTCCGATGGGGGACTTCGCGCAATGCAAAACTGGAGGGGGAAGCCTGGATTCAAATTCCAAAAGCGGAAATGGTAAAAGGCGGGAAATACTTAGGGTTTCGTCGTTACGGGAAACGAGTCGTTTTTCATTACAAGATCGGCGAGGTGGACATCGAAGATGAACCATGGGCGGCGGCGGATGTTTTTCTAAGAAGGGTCGATATCAAAGGAGAGGCGAAACGTCTTGAATTGCCCTTGCCGCTTGAAGGCGATTTTAAAGCGACGGTAGCCGTTCAGAAGAATATTGGAGGGCTGAAAATTGATGCGGCAGCAAAGAGCCTTGTTTTGGAAGATGTGCAGAAGGGAGCCCGGGTGATTTTGCAGATTTCCAAAAGGGGGAATTCGAAAGCAGGCGAGCTGGCAATTTCACAATTAGAAGCCGCCCGGAAAGTGGAGCGACGCTGGAAAGAGACTTTTTCAGTGCCTGGTTCCGTGGGCGAAGCAGTTCCGGGTTCTGCCTACGCAGTGGATACCTTGAATGTTCCTTACGATAATCCTTATAAAGTCGTGATGCAGTTGAGCGGGGTTGCTTTTCTGGATAGCGGCGATGCTCTTGTTTGCACCCTGTTAGGAGACGTCTGGCGGGTCTCTGGAATTGATGCCGAATTGAAGAATGTGACCTGGTCGCGGTTCGCCACCGGTTTGAATCAACCCATTGGGATTCATGTCGATGATGACGGGGTTTTTGTTTTGGATCGAGGTCAGATCTATCGACTGCACGATGAGAACTGGGACGGGGAAGCTGACTTTTACGAAAACTACGCGAACGACTTCGGTGGGTATGACCGAAGTCACACCCATACTTTTGGTCTGCATCGAACTGCCGATGGTGCCTTTCATTTTACCCAGAGGGAAAGTATCCTGCGAACGGGGCCTGAACAAACGACAAGCCTGCAAGGCTGGGGTGTTCGCAACTGCATGGGGATTGGCGGATCGGATGATTACTTTTGGGTCGCTCCGCAGGAAGGGACCTGGACTCCTACTTCGGAGATTATCGAAGTGAACTCAGGTGAGTTTTACGGGCTTCCTACCAAAGACGGAAAGAGTGGGTCAATCGCTTCGCCGCTTTGTTTCATTCCGCGAGGCATCGATAATTCCACAGGTGGAATGGTAGAGGTAAGGAGCAATAAATGGGGACCGTTTCAGGGAAGTCATGTTGGCTTGAGCTACGGATCCGGAATCCACTATCTCATTTTGCGGGATGCGAGCGGAGCGAGGCCCCAGGGCGCGGTTGTTCCCTTAGAGGGTGAGTTTTTGTCCGGCTCGATGCGGGGAGCATTCCATCCGGATGACGGTCAACTTTATGTCGCCGGGCTTGATGGCTGGGGCGACTATTCTTTGAAGGACGGGTGCTTTCACCGGGTTCGTTACACGGGTGAAAAAGTGTATAAGCCGAGCGGTTTTCGAGTTCACCAAAACGGAATCCGGATTAATTTTACTTCCAAGTTGAGCAAGGATTCGGTGGAGGATGCATCACGCTATTTTGCTCATGCGTGGAACTACGAATATGCCAAGCGTTATGGATCACCGGAATTTTCTGCGAAAGATCCCCAATCGCTGGGACACGATCCGGTGGGGATTAGCTCGGTGAAACTTCTGGAAGGTGGCGACTCAATCTTTGTAGAAATGCCGGGTATGGAACCGGTGATGCAAATTCACTTGCGGATGCATCTGAAATCCGCGGATGGTCACGAGTTTAAAACCGATCTCTTCGCTTCCCCAATGTATCCGGGTGAGCATTTCACGATGGACGGATTGCAAGAGCCGAGGAGTGGCAAGCCGAACGCGATCGCATTGCGAGTGCTGAAAGAGAAAAAATCTAAGTCTGCACTGACGGAGTCGGGAGAAGTGACGGAAGGCGAGCGGGCGATTCTCGTTGAAGCAGTGGGCGGCTTGCAATACGCGCAGAAAGAACTGAAAGCCAAACCCGGTGAAGCCCTGGCCTGGAAACTTCGGAACACTGATGTGATGCCTCACAATCTCGTCCTGGTAAAACCCGGCTCGGCGAAGACAGTGGGAGATGCATCTTTCCAAATGCTGAATGATCCCAAAGCCGGAGAGAAAAACTATGTTCCCGACCTTTCAGAGGTCATTGCTTCTATTCCGGTGATCAATCCCGGCACAGAGCATGTGCTTCATTTTCACGCTCCGAAAGAACCGGGGGAGTATCCTTACATTTGCACCTTTCCAGGTCACTGGATGGCGATGCGCGGGATACTGAAAATAGAGTGACCAATTTTCTTATCTATGAAATCTAAATTTCCTGTTCCTGCCTGCTTGTATTTGATCGGTGTCATTCTGTCCCTGCCAGTCACGCAACTTCCTGCCGAAGTTACCCGATTCGAAATACTGGAGCGGAATGCTTTTGCCGACGGTCAGGAATTCGGGGAGGTCGGTGCCTATGAGCGAATTGTCGGCCGTGTTCATTACGAACTTGATCCGGAGTCGCATCCTAACAGGAATGTCATTGATTTGAAGCTGGCCCCGCGAAACGAACAGGGTCGTGTGGAATTTTCCGCTGACCTTTTCATTCTTGCACCGAAAGTGTTGAGCAAAGGAAACGGAGCTTTGCTCTACGGGGTGAATAATCGTGGCGGAATGAATGCTCTGCGTCATTTCAATTATGCTTCGGGAAGCAATCGCCCGAAAGACGCAAAGCATGCTGGTGATGGATTTCTGATGCGGCACGGATTCACTGTTGTCTGGAGTGGCTGGGATGGGGAACTGTTACCAGCCGGGGATCGTTTGCAGCTTTTTCCACCGAAGGCGAGTGAGTCTGAAAAACCGATCACGGGATTGGTGCGTTGTGAGATAGTTCCAGGCTCCGATCTGAGGCGAACTGTGGTCAACTGGGCCAATCACGGTTCCTATCGACCGACTCTTAACGGAATCAAAAACGCGACCCTGACGCATCGGCTTCTGGCCGGTGATCCGCGTGTCCCTGTTCCGCGTGAAAAGTGGAATTTGATCGTGACAGAATTGGAGAGCGATAATCCTGCCCAACTTCCTAAAGTGGAGCTTGATTACCCTGACGGGCTGAAAAAGCTGAATATCTACGAAGTGATCTACGAGGCGCAGGATCCTGTGGTCATGGGGACGGGATTCACTGCTGTCCGTGATCTGGTGTCGGCTTTGAAACATGGGGGTGGCGCTGACAATCCCTTAATCGAAAAAGGAGAATCAGTGATCGAGCGCGCCCACAGTTTTGGCGTTTCGCAAAGCGGTCGCTTCCTTCGTGAATTCGTATACTGGGATTTCAATGCGGACGAAGAAGGTCAGAAAGTGTTCGACGGAATTATTCCCCATGTTTCCGGATCGGGGATGGGTTCGTTCAATCATCGATTTGCTCAGCCTACCCGCCATGCAGGGCAGCACGATCATCATGATTACCCGCCGGATCGTTTTCCGTTTTCCTATGAAACGCAGACCGATCCTTTGTCAGGTTTGACGGAAGGCATTCTGCAACGCTCTGAGAAGAGCGGCACGGTACCACTGGTGATGCATACCCAATCCTCTTCGGAGTATTGGAATCGCAGCGGATCGCTTGTCCATACGGACCCACTTGGCCTGCGCGATGCAAAAATTGCAGAGAATGTCAGGATCTACTTTTTTGGAGGAACTCAGCATGGCCCGGCAGGGTTCACTACCGAAACCGGTGGAGGACAGACGGCTCCGAGTCCAGCTGACTACAAACCTTTTGTTCGAGCATTGCTTCTTTCGCTGGATCGCTGGGCGAAAGAGGGGACTGAGCCACCATCCAGTGTTTATCCAAAAATCAGCGACGGAAACCTTGTGGCCTGGACTCAGAACGCGACCGGCTTTCCGAAAATTCCGGGCATCCGCTATCCGGGAGTGATTCAACAACCTTCTTATCTCGACTTCGGACCGCGTTGGCAAAAAGAACGGATCGTCGATCATCAGCCGCCACTTCCGCGGGGAAATTACCGCGTCCTCGTTCCGAGATCGGGACCGGACGGCAATGAACTGGATTGTCTTTCGGCACCGGAGGTAGCGGTTCCGATTGCGACCTACGCAAGTTGGCGGCTTCGCAGTGAAGACGGGCCGGCTGCGAATCAACTCTACAGCCTTTCGGGGTCCTACATTCCTTTTCCTGTTTCGGCAAAGGAGCGGAAGGAGTCGGGTGACCCTCGACGTTCAGTCGAAGAGCGATACGGGACTCTCGAAAAGTATCTCGAAAAGTATCTCGAGAAGTTGGAGGGCCAATGCCGAAAATACGAAGAAGCGGGATATCTCTTGCCTGAAGATACTGAGAGAACATTAAGGATTCAGCGTGAGCGGGTGGCGCCAATATTCACCGGGTTGAAGGACGCTAAAGAGACCGTTTCACTGCCGACGTTTAAGGGGGTGACACCGGGAGTCGCCCGGACGATTTCGATCCCTCTTGTTGATATTTCCGGTGATGCCGAAAGACATTCGATTGTTGCCAGAGGAACTTCCGATACTTACCACGGACACTGCGACACCATTTTGCTTCCTGACGGAAAGACCATGTTCACTGCCTGGACGGTGGATCACGCGCAGCGAATTGGGCCGCTGGCCCGAAGTGATGATCGCGGGAAAACCTGGTCGACTCCGCTCGATGTTCCTGCCAACTGGCACGAAACCGCAAACACACCGGCGATCCATCGGCTTGTGGGTCCGGATGGAAAAGGGCGGCTGATTGTTTTTGCTGATGGGCTGGATTGGCGAAGAGAAGGCAAACCGCCCTATCCCATGCATCAGGCGATTTCTGATGATGAGGGGAAATCCTGGACGGAGATGAAACCAAATGGCATTCAGGGGGAAGTGCCGCCCAAGACGATTCTTAGTTTCGACAAAGGGAAGCGTCTTGTGATGTGGTCTGATTTGCCTGGTCTTGTTGTTCAAAGCGAGTCGATTGATGGCGGGCAAACCTGGAGTAGGGAGCGTCGTATTTTGAAGGTTCCCGACCGATGGGCGCAGCCCTGTGTCATTCGATCCCCGGATGGAGAGCAACTCCTAATGTTGCTTCGTGAGAACAGCCGGAAATTTCAATCTCTCTTCTCGCTCAGTAAGGACGGCGCAATAACCTGGAGTGAGCCGCGTGAGTTGCCGGCTTCGCTGACCGGTGATCGACACGTGGCGCGCTTTGCTCCCGATGGACGTCTTGTGGTGGCGATGCGTGACATGGCGAAGACGAGCTCAAGCTATGGTCATTATGTTGCATGGCTTGGTAATCTTGAGGACATCGTCGAGGGGCGGGAAGGACAATGTCGAATCAAGCTGCTCCACAATGCCTCCCGCACCAATGAGGACGTTCCGGGAAGCGGGAATACCGACTGCGGTTACTCGGATTTGGAGGTCCTTCCGGACGGCGTGATCGTTGCTACGACCTATCTCAAATACGCTGATGGCCCGGAGAAAAATTCCGTCGTGAATACTCGCTTCAAACTTGGAGAGATTGATGCGCTGCTGAAATGATCCGCTGCTTGAGTCGTTCGGAGAGTCCGTTTCGCCAATGAATCGAATAAAGACACCCATCAAGGCTTACGGTCTCTCAGTTTTCCTGATTTTGTTTTCCCACATCTGCTTTTCACAGGAGAAGCATCCCCTGGTTTCGTTTGATGAAAAGAAGCGGGCGAATCTGCTGGCAAATTCAAGTTTTGAGTTCATCACGACATCAGACGCGAGGACGAAGGAAAAATGGAAGCTGAAGGGTGAGGGACGGGTGCCGGACCAATGGCGATTGTCTCCTGCTTTCCCGGGAGAACTGGAATTTGTGGAATCGGCAGCGCCGGAAGAGAAGAAGTTCATCCGTGTTGCTGCCGGCGAAAAGCGGGCGGCGCATATCTATCAAGCTTGTTCGCAAGTCAGATGGGGGCAGGCGTATGAAGTTTCCCTTCGCTATCGGGGAGGGCCAGTCCTGTTGGAGATGTACGAATACGACGAGGCGGGAACTCTCGTTGCCGAACACGTCTTTTCAGTGGGTAACTCAGCTGCGGACACCAACGATGCCTGGCGGAATCTCACAGGTTACTACATGCTTCCGGAAGGTGTCACAAAGGTCTCTCTGGTGATTGTTGTTCCGGCCGGAGGCAAGGCTGATATGGATGCGATTCGAATGGTCGGCTTTGAGCGGTCATCGGAAGAGCTGAATGTCAGGGGCTTTGGCGTGAGCGGATCAGGTTTTGAAACTCTTTGTGAGACCACAGCCAATTCGTCGACCATCACGGTCGAAAATCGCGGGGATTTTCTGATCGGAAACGAGGTGACCGTGTATAACTGCAATCCACATTTTGCTGACGGACTCCTTTGGGACGAATCGGGCAAGGGTAGTCGAGAAGGGAATTTTCGGGATCAGGTCGAGCTTCGTGGATATGATGGAAGCGCCGGTGACGGAGTTGCCTACATTCTTGATTTCAAAGGGGAGGACTCTCCTTCGTTTCGTTGGAGTAACGATCTCGGTCAAAGCTGGAAGGATTCGGTAAAGCTTACCGGGGACTGGCAGAAGTTGAATGCCGGGATCGAAGTTCGGATGGCGAACATTGAATTCTGGAGCAAGCCGCGACTCGTCAGTTTCACCGCGCGTGATCATGTTCTCAGCCGTGTCGTCAAGATTGATCAGAAAAACCTGACGCTCGCACATATCATTCCGGTCACCGCAAAAGACTGCGTTCTGCAACACGACGACACTGCTCCCATGCAGCGGGCATTTGACCGTGCGGTGGGTGAGCAACGAAACCTCTTTATTCCAGTCGGCCATTATCGATTGAGCCGGGGCCTGGTCCTGAATCGGCCGAACGGGATTTCTGTGGAAGGCGAGAATGAAGAGAGCACCATTCTCGATATTGGAAACGGACAGGGAGCCTGTATTACCGTAGAGGGAGGAAGTTCTGTGTCATTCCGACGGCTTCGTTTCCGTGGTTTCAGCAGCTTTGCCGAAATGAAAAAGATGGCTTACCTGCCTGCAGAAGGTTACCCGCACATGTGGGGGTTCTTTGCCAGGCATTGCAATGCTCTGACTTTCCGAAGTCCCGAACGAGTCCTTGTGGAAAACTGTCATGCCACCGGTATGTCGGCTGAGTGTTTCTATTCCGGGAGCAGGAGCCGGAAAGGAAATGAAAAGCCGCCGCGGCATTATCCGAAGTCGATCACCTACCGAAACTGCACGGTCAGTGATTGCGCACGGAATGCCTTCAACAACAATGACTTCGCCGAGAACACTTCGGTCGTCGATTGCAGAATCGAAAATATCGGAGGATGCGCCTGGGAGGGAGCGTCAAGGTTCGTAAAAATTTCAGGGAACTACATTACTAATGCGGGGCCCATTGCGATGGGGAATATCCGTTCGCGCGAAGAGCATTTTGATACGCTTCCCTCGGGGCAGCATATTGTTTCCAACAACACTTTCGAAGGGGAGCTCGCCTACGGAAATTGTTACATCGCTGCAACCGCCGGCGCTACGCCGGTGATTATCAGAAACAATATTTTCGTGAATCTCAATGCCTCCGCTATCGAGGTGTCAGGCCACGGGAATGTCAGGAATCTACCCGCAGCCAATATAATTATTACGGGTAACGCCATTGATCTCACTTGCGTATCCGGTGAGTCCCGCAGTCGGACTGGCATCAGTGTGTCGACCAATGACAGCACAGTCAGTGACAACCAAATATATACCCGCAAGGGGATTGATCCGAAGGTGAAAGGAATCCTGCTTGCTGAACCGGCTCACAATCTGGTGGTCCACGATAACACCATTCGCGCTTGCGCAGTCGGCTTGGAGGCTACCAGAACAAGAGGATCAATCGGTGAGATAATTGACTCGAAAACGTTCAAGTCCAACGGTCGAATGCCATGGCCACGGAGGGATACATATCGATACCAGGGATATCAAATCGTTTGGATTCCGAGCTATCAGGAGCCGGATCAATTGCTCGATGGCCCGATTGTTGAAACCTTTGATCCGGACGAGGGAGTCTTCCGATTGCGCGAAGGTTTTGATCTAAAAATGAATACGGTGTTTGTCGTCCGTGCTCCTCTGGGTTTTTCGTGGAACATTCACCACAACATTATCAGCGACTGCGAGAAGTTGGTGGATTTGAATGTCTTCGGCGGTCCCACTGCTTCGTTCTCAGAGAATATTCTTAAGCGGGATGGAATTGAAACGGAAGAGTTTGCCGTCGAAATCAAAGGGGAGTTTAAGCGTTCGAACAATCAGTATTCCGGATTTGAAAAACCTGAATAGAACTTTCTTATTTCGCCCTGGAGTCTGGTTCTTTCAAATTCCTTCGAGGGCCACCGGAGTTTGAGCATACCAGTCGAGGAGTAATCTTTTCAACTGCTCCACGACTTCCGGGTGTTCCTTTGCGAGATTTTTTGATTCTTCAGGATCCGTATCCAGCTTGTAAAGTTCGGCTTTGGAGCCATCCAATTGGCAGAGGAGTTTCCAGTCGTTCGACCGCATTGCCAGGGGCACAGCGGCAGTTGGGTAAAACCAGAATTGGGGTTTGCTTCGCTGGAACGTTTTTCCCTGCAATGCGGTGGAGAAATCTTCGCCATCCGATTCGTATCCCGGGGGCATTTCCGCCCCGCTCAGTCGGGTAAATGTCGGTACGAAATCGCAGATGTTCACGACAGAGGTTTCATCCACCCGTCCTGCTTTGACTCCGCCTTCCGGCCAGCTGACAATCAAGGGCACACGGATCCCTCCCTCGTATAGCAAGTGTTTCCAACCCCGCAGGTTTCCATTGGATCCGCCCCGACCTTTGCCGGCCCCATTGTCACTGGAGAAAAGGATCATGGTATTCTTGTTCAGACCGAGTTCTTCGAGCCGGTCGAGAACGCGTCCGATTTGAGTGTCCATGTATTTGAGCATGGCGTAGTGAATTTGTGCTTTCTCATCGAGATGCGAAAACGGCTTCAGCATTTCTTTGGTGGGTTTGAAAGGCGTATGGACATCTTTGAACCACACATTCAGGTAGAATGGATCTTTCACATGATTCCCGGCGTGGTCCTCCAGAAATCGAATGGAATCATCGGCGATAGCACGGCTCGACCATGTCAGCCATTCGGTCTCAGAATATTGATAGGTATCGTGAGGCTCCGGCCAGGGCTTGGCGTCTTTCCAGGTAGGACCGTTTCCGGCGGTCGTTCTTGAATAGTGAAATCCGTATTCCGTAACGGGAGGAGCGTCCGGATGATTGACGACAATTTCGGTGCGACCTGAAGTATCGATCCCCGGTGTTTTCAAATCACTGATTTTGAAAGTGCGTCCGCTCCCTCCACC
>OJCB01000240.1_pt1 | contig 22689 bp, 9 predicted proteins | sample 1591501 | NCBI WGS metagenome assembly OJCB01 (sample SAMN05416813, study PRJEB24817) | seawater metagenome | isolation source: Sea water | place: Canada:Atlantic | collected 2013-07 | reverse complement strand
CTATCCTCTTCGTCGGCAGCGTCAGATGTGTATAAGAGACAGTCAGAAAACTCCTGCATCTCCCCTTCAAACGATTTCGAACCGTCGGCCGAAGTCCACAAGCGCTTTTCAGCTGAAAAACCAATGCTGCCAGCAGCCAGAAAAATAAGAAGAAACAGTTTCATTTGTAAAATCCTAACTCATCACCTTCCCGAAGGCAATGCTCGACGAGATGCTGAGTATCTTTGCGCGCGAAGATGTCGGCGTTCCGCATTCTTTTCACGAAGATCCAGTTGAACTGTTCATCCAACAAGTTCTCTGATGACTTCGCCCTGGTCGACCAGGAACTGGGGGCGTCCCGTGGGGTCGGTGATTGTCGTTGTCCCGGCATCAATTCCCAGGTTGTGATAAAGCGTCGCTATGACGTCCTGAAAGTGAACCGGGCGTTCGATGCATTCTCCTGCAACCCGATCAGTCGCACCGATCACTTGTCCCGGATTCATACCGCCTCCTGCCATGATTCCCATCGCGACACTTGGCAGATGATCGCGCCCGCCGTTTTTGTTTACCTTGGGAGTGCGACCAAATTCGCCCCATGCAACGACTGTGACGTCATCCAACATTCCACGATCTTTCAAATCAGTTACCAATGCCCAGAGAGCGTGGTCGAAAATTGGACCAAGCTGAGCCATTCGGGAATTGTTATTTCGATGAGTATCAAAATCGCTGATAGACACACTCACGACCCGGACACCCGCTTCGATAAGCCGCCTCGCCAGGAGTAGTTTTCTCGCCGCGAGAGGGCCTTCCGCGGTTTCGGCGGCCAGTTCTTTGAAACGGAGATCCGGTGTGTATTTGGCCAGAGTCAGCGGATCTTCTTTTTCCAAATCCATCGCTTCCGCAAGCTTGCCGGACGTAAGAATCTTCATCGCCTGTTGGCTGAACTCGTCCATCGCCTGGACCTGTTGACTTCCACGATCAAGCTCACTTTTCAGTGAATCGAGATTTTGAAGTAGTGAGGCTCGATCTTCGAGGCGTCCGAGGGTCAGACCGCTCGTTAGTCCCATTTCGATGCCCTTTCCTTGAACGCCCAGTCGGCTTAATTCCCCCTTCATACCTTGTTCCAGCTCGCGGGGAAACAGAGTTGAAATATCGGGTCGAAAAGGACTGTAGACCGGCCCGAGAAATCCGGAGCGTGCTGAGTTCCTCACCTTTCCTCTTCCCTGGAGTAAATCGACAAACGCAGGCGCATCGTCGCCGGGACTGGACAGCATTTTCGCAACGACACTTCCCATCGCCGGTCTTCCGCCAATACTTTGCAGATCCCGAAGTGCGAATCCGCTTTGGCATTGGAATGCGTCGTGGCGGGCTGCAGATCCCACAAGGGAACGGATGAAGATTAAGTCATCAGCAATGCTTGCAATCTTCGGCATCAACTCGGTCACATGAAACCCCGGGATCTGAGTCCGGATCGACGAAAAAGGACTTCTCTGATTACTTGGTGCCTCCGGTTTTGGATCAATCAAATCCATTTGCGAAGGTCCGCCATCCATATGGATATTAATGATGGCTTTCTGGCTCGAGCCATAATTGAGGGAGTTTTCCGCCCTCAACAATTCCGGGAGAGTTAAGCCGCCAATTCCCAGCATTGATCCTGCTTTAACGAAGCTTCGCCGGGATACGCCGTCGCATCGGCTACTCTTCGATCGGCTCCCGTTAAAATTCAGCATCAGAGGAGGTTACCCAAACTTAAAGGTATCAACTACCACGCAATGACGGTATCGAGCCGGGCTCAAAACGGATTACTGCACTATCACCAACTCGATTCTGGGAACGTCGGTGACACTTCATTGTCGTCCGTCTGATACCACTCAAGCATCTATAAGTCATCCCCGGTGGAGCAAGCCCTGCCTTTTGATCCATCGGTCGATAAACCTTGATTCGCTTGGCGAAAACTGCTCCAATCTTCTCTAACTGAATGGAAACCGTCCCTTCTTCCCATACACCTTCAGGTGGATGGTGACACGGGGCGCGGAAGGGTGAAAAAGGAAATTCCTTTCAGTCACGTTCTTATCGCTCAGGACACAAGATATGACCTCACGACTGAGCCACCTCTATGCCGCTGTAATCGCGTGCCTGTCCTCATCGGTCTTTGGTGATGTGCAGACGAATGTCCCAGAGGTTGCGGCGGAGGGATATGTCATGGTTTACTCGCTGGATATTCCGACTCAGGGAGAATTCCGCGACGCGGTGCCGGTCCCTTATTCGGTGGACGACAGTGCCACGGCGCCCGCCTTTGACCGGATCGCCTACTATCTCGAGGTCGATGACGGGACGGGGCCCCGATGGGTTTATGCAAGCATGGATGCATTCACCACGGATGCCGGGGCGATCGGCTTGCCACACAATCTCAGCAATCCGCTTGTGTGGCAGCAGGGTGTTTCGAGCCTGAACGTCGTCTCGAACGTGGCGGGAATCGTGAACGCCAACGGGGTCTCGACGGGAAACATCGAATTTTGGCCGAGTAACTACAGTGCACCGAACACTGCGACTGTGCCGAATGCCAGCGCGGATACTTTAGATTTCGGCGACGGAGGCTCGACCACCGCGGCTGGCTTCGGGTCCTTCCAGATCCACAACCATGACATCGACGGGAATGGTCCCGGTGTGGCCGGACAGACGCTTCTGGCATACAACCGTTGGGGCGTCGGAGGCGGAGTGGATGACGATCTTGGGATCGGAACTTCACCAACTGGTCAGCCTGACTACACCTTCGCCAGTAACGCGGGTAGCTACGTGGTGAAGACTCTGCAAGTGCTGGTGCGCCCCGCGCTCCCCGCCGTGCCCATTCCCGCGCCGGTGACGATTACATCGAAAGTGCCGGAAGCGGCGGAGTTCGAACTCGTCTACGAACTGGATATCGCTGCCCGCAATGACTTCACCCTGTCAGTTCCCTACACGATCGACAACGCTGCGGCGCACGCCCCGGGATCGTTCTGGCGAGTGGCCTACTTTCTTGAATTGGACGGCGAATGGGTTTGGGCGTCGATGGATGCGTTCACTCCGAATGTCGCCGGGCTCGGTGTGCCGGCGGCGACCGCACAGTTTCAACAGCGCCGGGTGGGGCGCCTCAACGTGGCGGCCAGCTCCGGAACGGGTGTGGCATCGCGGCAGGGTTCGGCCAAGGGAAACATCGAGTTCTGGAACACGAACTACGCAAAGAACTTGTCCGGGGTGGTTCCGGGCGGGTTGGGAACTCTCTTCGACAGCAACGATACCCCCGCGGCCACCGGCAGCTACGGCTCGATGCAGGTACATGACTGGGACGCCGGCGAGACGATCTTTGCCTTCAACAAATGGAACACGACAGGAGCGGATTCGGATCTCGGAATCGGGAACCGGCCCACGGCAGATCCCGATTGGACCTTCGCGGCGAATGCGGGGTCCTACACGAGCCGTAAACTCTATGTGTTGGTGGCGCCTGCTCCCTTCACATTGGAGATGGATGCTTTTCCTCAGGATCTGCAGTTTTGCCCGCGTGACCTCGTCTCCGGCCTCGGCAGTTTCGAAGTGGCGGGTAGCGAGTCTTCAGGAAATTTCACCGAAGCGGTGCTGCAGATCACACGCGAGGGCGCGCCCTTCGGATCCGATAAAGTCGTCGCGCTCGACTATAGCGAAGGGTCGGCGGAGTTTGCATTCACCGCAGAGATCCCGGCCGAGTTGGCTCAGTTTGATGTCGAGCTCGTGTTGCGAAATGCCGAAGGGACGGAATTTTCGGCCCGGCGTGCAGCGGGAATTGTGGCGGGCGATGTGTTCATTGTCCAGGGGCAGTCGAATGCGAACGCGAACATGTTCAATGGGACTGCGAACGGTTACCAGAGTCCGTTTGTCCGGACCTACGGGCAGAATTCGTCTGACGCCGCGACGACCTTAGCGGCGGGGGACTGGCTTGTGGCGCAGGGCGACGGGAGCCTGGGGCGCTCTGCCGGCATCGGGCAATGGGCGCTCGTCATGGCGAATCAATTGGCCCTGGAGAACGGCGTTCCGATCGCGATTCTCAATGGCGCGCACGGCGGGCGGCCGATCACCTTTTTCCAGCGGGACGATGCGAACCCCGAGAACCTCGACACGAACTATGGCCGTCTCCTGCACCGGGCGCGGAAGGATGACCTGACCGACGCGGTGCGCGGGTTTTTCTATTACCAGGGTGAAGCCGAGGGGGGCAACGCAGCGGTGCACGACGCCGGATTCGTCGCCCTCCACCACGATTGGAAGGAGGACTTTCCGAACGCCGAACGATACTATGTCTTCCAACTCCGCGAGGGTTGCGGGGTGGCGCGGTTCAACGTCGGACTCCGCGATGTGCAGCGTCGCTTTCAGGACAGGTTCCCCGACATGACCTCGTTTTCGGTCAACGGGCTCGATGGGCACGACGGCTGCCATTACGCGTTCGCCGGAGGCTACGAATCGATGGGCCTGCGCATCGCCAAACTGGTCGCCCGCGATTTTTACGGGGCAGCAGATGACCCCGAGATCGAGCCCCCGAATCCGGCTTATGCCGCATTGGTGGGAACGAACACGGACCGCGTGAGAATTGTCCTGCGGCGCCCCGAGGCGAACCTCTTGTTTGAGGCGGGAGCGGAGGCGGACTTTGCGCTGGTGGGATCGACCGCGACGGTGGTGTCCGGCGAGATCGTGGACGGCGGTATTGAGTTGCAACTCTCCGGTAGCGCGGCCGGAGCGGATGCGGTGGTTTACGGTGGGCACATTGGTGCGGGCCCCTGGGTCACCACTTCGACGGGCGTCGCCTTGCTCACTTTCTCGGAGCCCTTGTTGGATGCCAGCCTTTTACCGCCCGGCGGCGTGACAGCGACGGACGGAGAGTTTTCCGACAAAATTGTAATCTCCTGGAACGCCGCTCCCGATGCGGACACAGGATATGAAGTATTCCGGCACACGGCTGATGATTTCCAGGGGGCGTCTTCAATCGGAATCTCCAACCTGTCGACTCTGACATTCGAAGACGATGCACCGGTTTCCGGGACGCCTTACTTTTACTGGGTGAAATCACGGGATGCGATCGGGGGCGTGGGACCGGAGAGTTTGTCCACCAGCGGCCTGCGAGCGCAGGATACCGCCGGGCAAACTGCCGGTGCGGCCAGGGCACTCGCTTTGATCGGCGTTGGAAACACTCAGGAAATGGGAACACTCGAATTTTCCGACCGTGACTATTTCTCCTTCACTGTGAACTGGCCGGCAGAGATCACCATCTTCACCACGGGGAACATGAACACGAAAGGGTCCCTCTTCGAATCGGACGGAACGACCTTGATCAACGATCCGGATTTGGACGGAGACGCCGGCACCGGTGTCAATTTCATGACCCACAAGTTTCTGGCGGGTGGCGATTACTTCATCATGGTGGAAGGACTGAACGGTGACCAAAGCGGGCAATATGTTTTAAATTTCGACATCGTTGGACCGCTCTACGTGCAACCCGATGGACTCGTCGGCGCAAGCCCGGCGAGCTTGAAGGGTGAGGATATTTACAATCTATCCGGTGCCGGCCAGACCCACACGCTGATCTCCCGGAAACTGAGATCGGTGACGTTTCACGGTCGAATCGAAAACGACGGAGATACGCCGGAAAATCTCGCGATGAGAGGAACCCGGGGTGGGAAGCGGTTCAAGGTGATCTATTTCGACGCAGGTGGAAATGTCACCGCAGCCATGCTCGCTGGAACCCACTTAAAGAACTATCCCGATGGTATCGGCGAAGCGACCCGGATTCGGGTGAAACCATCTCGAAAATTGAAGAACAGGAAAGCCGGGAAAATTAGAAAGAGGAGTTTCACCGCGAGGGTGACAGCCACATCCATTCTGGACAGCTTGAAGAGGGATGTCACCAGCGCGATTGTCAGGACGAAGTGATGCACCATGACGCCCTGAGTATCCTGTTGGAAACGCATCGCACTTTGGATTGAAATTAGTTAATTCCGATCTATTCCGCTTCGATGTCACTCAGTTAAGAGGAGCGCAACCGCGTCTTTGATTGAGGTTCTTCGCGAGCAGTTGTTGTGCTATTCCAAGTCATTCCTTTCCTTCTATGAGCGCATGCTGCGGCACTGTAACCAATGAATACCTGTACCTCGACTTTCACTTATTTTATCGCTTTTTGCGTCCTGTCTTCGTTGGTGATGGCGACGGCAAAAGAGGAGGTCGATGATCTTCACTCAGTGGGGGTTGCCAAAGTGGATATTACGCCGACTCATCCGGTGCGCCTGAGTGGTTACGGGAATCGTCGCGAAGAGTTTGAAGAAGTCTCGCAAGCCATATGGGCCAAAGCGATCGCGATTGGATCGGATGATGACGCACAAGGCGCTGCCGTGTTGATCACGGTTGATAATTGCGGCATTCCCGCATCGATGCGCAGCGAACTCGGTGAGCGTTTACTCAAGAAGGCCGGCATCAAACCTGATCGTCTGGCGATTTGCTTTTCGCACACACATGCTGCTCCCTGCCTCAAGGGGGCGCTGGTGAATATTTTCAGTTCTGATGTTCCGACCGCTCATCAGAAGAACATTGATCGCTACTCAAGGGATTTACTGGAACATCTGGAAAAAGTCGCGCTCGCTGCTTTGGCTGACCGAAAGCAGGCGCGAATCTCCCTGGCCGTCGGCAGTGCCGGTTTCGCCCGCAATCGTCGGGTGGCGTGGGGTGGTCCGGTCGATCATTCACTGCCGGTGTTGTTCGTGCACAGCGCTGAAGACAACAAGCTGCGTGCGGTTTTCGCCAACTACGCTTGCCACGCGACGACCTTAAGTTTCAACAAAGTGCACGGTGACTGGCCGGGCACGGCGATGGTCGGAATCGAGCGCGAACATCCGGGGGCTGTGGCGCTGATTAGTATAGGTTGTGGCGCCGACATGAATCCGATCCCGCGGGGCACATTGGAATTTACCGAGCAGCACGGTGAAGAGATCACCGCCGAGGTGTCGCGACTGCTGGGAACCGATCTTAAGCCTGTGAGTGGTGCGATCAGTTCGAAGGTGAAAGCCATTTCCCTACCTCTCGCGCCCTTGCCTTCCCGGGATGACCTGCAGCTGATGGCGGCGTCGAAACGGCAGAACGTGGCATACGCGGCGAAGCGGAACCTTGAGCGTCTCGACCGGGGTGAAGCTCTGTCGAAAGCGGTGCCGTATCAGGTGCAAGCCTGGACCTTTGGCGATGATCTGGCGATGGTGTTTTTGCCCGGCGAAGTGACCGTGGACTATCAGTTGCGACTGAAGACAGAATTTGATGGCTCCCGAATGTGGGTCAATGGCTACGCCAACGCGGCTCCCTGCTACATTCCGTCGCGTAAGGTGTTGAGTGAGGGTGGTTACGAAGGCGAGAGCGCTATGGTCTATTACGATCAACCGGCCAAATTTGCGGAAGGTGTCGAGGAACTCATTATCGCTGCGGTGCACGAGGTATTGCCGGATCAGTTCCAGGCAAACTTCAGAGCTGATTTGCCGCCGAAGTCACCGGCCGATTCTCTGGCTGCGATCGAGACGCGCGAAGACCTCGGGCTTACCGTCGAACTGGCGGCGGCCGAACCTTTCGTCGCCGATCCGGTAGCCATCGACTGGGATGCCCGGGGCCGGATGTGGGTGGTCGAGCAGCCCGACTATCCGAATGGGATGGGCGGTAACTATGAACCGGGCGGACGAGTGAAAATTCTCACCGATCGGGACAAGGACGGCCGATACGATCAGTCGACGCTTTTGCTCGAAGGTATTCCTTTTCCGACCGGGATCACTTGCTGGGGAAAAGGTGCCTATGTGTGTGCTGCGCCCGACATTCTCTATGTCGAAGACACGACCGGCGATGGCAATGCGGATTTGGTGGAGAAGCGTTTTACCGGTTTTTACACTGACAACTACAACGCTCGCATCAACAGTCTCTCCCTCGGTCTCGATAATTGGATTCACGGTGCCAATGGCCTGCTCGGGGGCAATATCAGGAATGAAAAAACCGGCGAGGTGATAGACATTCGCGGGCGCGACCTCCGTTTTCATCCGGATACCCTGGAGTTCCAACTCGTCTCAGGTGTTACTCAGCAGGGGCGTGTTCGGGACGATTGGGGAAACTGGTTTGGGTGCAGCAACAGTCGCTGGATTTTCCATTTTCCACTGCCCGAACAACAGGTGCAGCGCAACCCGCACGTGACTGCGCCGGGGCCAAGTCTGTATTTGCCTGAAAAATCTGAGTCGAGTCTGAATGCCATCAGTCAACCCTTGGAGCGATTCAACAATCCTGATGCGCAGGGCAACATCACCTCCGCCTGCGGACTTGGCATCTATCGCGATGATTTGCTCGGCTCCGAATTTTCCGGCAACGCTTTCATCGGCGAAACCGCTCACAATCTGGTGCGTCGCTATCAGCTGGATCCGAAAGGAGCGACATTCGCAGTGAAACGTCCTGAAGGTGAGCTGCAGCGCGAATTCTTCGCGTCCACAGACAACTGGAGTCGCCCCGTGCAGATTCGTACCGGTCCCGATGGTGCGCTATACATCGTCGATATGTATCGTGCTGTCATCGAACACACTCGCTGGATTCCTGCCGATCGTCTGGCGAAAATTGATCCACGCGCGGGCGAGGGAATGGGGCGAATTTATCGCTTGGTTCCCGAGGCAACAAAGCTTCGAAAAGTGCAGGACTTGACCACGCTCGACCCTGTCGCTCTGGTCACGGCGCTCGACACGCCCAATGGAACGACTCGCGATCTGGTGCATCAAGTGTTGTTGCAGAACCACAAGGGGAACGCATCGCTGATCCAGCCCCTGGCGAAACTTGCCGCCGACAGCAAGTGGCAAGCCGTGAAGGTTCAGGCACTCTCGGTTCTTGATGGTTTGGAGATGCTGTCCACGAAGGAACTGGTCACTGCGCTTGCGGATTCGGACGGTCACGTGCGGCGTCACGCGCTGCGCCTGGTGGCTCCACGCATAGCCACGACACCTGAACTCGCCGGAGCAAGTTTGGCCTTAGTCACTGATCCTGATTTTGATGTTCGATATCAACTGGCCCTGAGTCTCGGGGAATGGGATGATCCACGGGCGGCGGATGCAATCGGCCAACTGGCAGTCAAGGGCATGGCGGACAAATGGTTCCGCGGTGGGCTGGTGAGTTCTTCTGTGTATCGGTCGCTGGAGATTCTGCAAACAATCATGGCGACTTCAGCAGAAACGGCGGGACGTAACCAAATGATCGCGGCCCTTGTCTCTACTGCGGCAGCTACAGCGAAGACGCCGGACGAGTTCGACAGACTGGTGGGCGTGCTGGCTACAGAGTTGAACGGTGGTTCGCTTGCCTGGCAAATGGTAGGTATGGCCCAAGTGCTCGATGCACTCGACCGCAGCAAGATCACACTGGCTTCACTGAGCGGTGCTGAAAAAGTGCGCCCGCTCTTTGAAGCTGCGCATCGTATCGCCGCTGATTCGAAAGCGGGTGACAGCGACCGGGAAGCCGCGCTGCGATTGTTCGGTCGAGGCTTCAACGATGCCGAAGGCGACCTTGCCCTGCTTGCCGATTTCCTCAAGCCATCGGAAGGCTCAGTCGTCAGTGATGCTATTCAAAAGACCGCACTTGCCATGCTTGGTCGAACGTCCAGTCCGGAGGCGGCGGAAGCGATGCTCAGCGATTGGTCACGGCGTACTCCATCAGTGCGTGCTTCGATCATAACGACATTGTTGGCGCGCGACGCGTGGACCTTACGACTTTTGCAAGCTGTGGAAGATGGAGTGATCAGTTCCGCCGAACTGACTGCAGCCAACCGGCAAACTCTCGAAGCTCATGGGAACGACACCATTCGGCAGCGGGCCGCGGCATTACTCCCTCCAGTCGACAATAGTCAAAGAGCCGCCGTCGTGGCGAAGTATCAGGGTGTCGCTGACTTCACTGGCGATGCTGTGAAAGGTGCCGAGGTTTTTAAGATAGCCTGCGCCGTGTGTCATGATTATCTCGGACAAGGGGTAGCCGTTGGTCCCAACCTCAAAGCATATTACAACAAGAGTACGTCGGATTTTGTCACCGCCATTCTTGACCCCAATGCGGCGGTCGAACCCCGCTATGTCAGCTACGCCATCACCACTGGCGACAAGCGCACACTGATAGGTGTCATCGCCAGTGAGTCTGCTGCCAGTCTCGAAGTCGTTCAGCCGGGCGGCATTCGTGAGGCTATCCTGCGAACGGATATCGAGAGTATTCGCGCCACTGGCATGTCATTAATGCCCGATGGATTGGAAGGAGCAATCAGTTCGCAGGCCATGGCAGACCTGATCGCTTATTTGAAGAGCGGCGGTTGAGAGATGCGATGGATAGACGAAGAAGTGACCCTGTTTTTCCAGAGCCGATTCACTGAGCGCTGACTTAGATCTCCCACCCCTTTCGGTATTCGCGGCGAAGAAACTGGTTTGCTCCTTCATGGTTGGAAAAAGAGAGTTTCTTTGGATCCCATAGCAATTTTACTTTCGTGAGTTCTTCGCGCAGCTGAGGTCGCAGCGCAACGTTTCCAAGCAGGACTGCCTCGGTGAGCGGGCCTGCCCAGTCAAAATTGGACCCGGCCTTGGGACCTCCTTTGCACGCATTGATCCACTCGGTGTGATGGCCGGGAGAGCGATCAAGTTTCTTTGGAGGCGAACCGTATAGTGTCGCCTTTTTCTCAGGGACAATCTTCCACTTATTCCAGTCCGACATCAGGCAACCGTCGTCACCCACCAGCAAAAGTCCGTTGGTCCCCATGATATCACTGTCTTTGATTCCTTCGGGACGAGCGGGGCGCAATCCCCCATCGTACCAGACCAGTTTCACCGGAGCCATTTCACCCCGTTTTGGAAAATGCCAGGTGATCATTGAGCCAAGAGGAAAAGTTTCCTCGTTTACCCGGGTGGATGATGCTTCCACACTAAGGGGTGCACCAAGTTGCAGGGCTCTGAAGACCGGGTCAAAATAGTGGCAGGCGATATCACCCAGTGCACCAGTTCCGTAATCCCACCAGCCACGCCATTTCTTCGGAAGGTACGCGGAATGATAGTTTCGGTCAGGGGCAGGCCCGAGCCAGAGATCCCAGTCAAGGGTATCGGGAACGGGCGGCTTGTCAGTTGGCTTCGAAACTCCCTGTGGCCAGTATTCCGCAAAGAGGCCGCGCGAAGGACGATCTGTCCAGATGTGCGCTTCACGAATTTGTCCCACGGCATTATCCATTACAAACTCCTGAACCACCCGGGTTTGATCATCGGCCTGAGCCTGATTCCCCATTTGCGTTGCGACACCTGCTTCCCTCGCCGCTTTGGTTAATTCCCGCGCTTCCCAAACTGAGTGGGTAAGCGGTTTCTCACAGTAGACTGGTTTGCCGATTCGAATCGCTGCCATCGAAGCATGAAAGTGATGATGGTCCGGGGTCGCTACAATCACTGCATCAATGGAGTCTTCCATTTCCTCAAGCATCCTTCGATAGTCTTTAAAGTGTTTTGCTTTTGAAAATTTCTTAAAAGTTCCGGCGGCATGATTCCAGTCCACGTCGGCCAGCCCAACGATGTTTTCCGTTGCTGCTACTTCAGCGATATCGCCGGCGGCACGTCCCGCCGCTCCAATCGATACGACATTCAGTTTTTCATTGGCAGCATAAGTTCGAGCAGAGCCAGCGGGAAGAATAGTGAAAGCTGCAGCAGTGCTTCCGGCGGTTTTAAGAAAGTTCCGTCGTTTCATAGATCACACTATAGTGGGAAGTCCCGCTTGATTTGTATTGTTCATTTTGCGGAATCGCGGACTTTTCATTTTCTGAGAAATCAGCAAGGTCGGGGATGCGGTTTTGTCTGATTGTTTCGCTGGCGTTTTTCTATATGGGTTCCGTGTATGGAGCCGAACCCGATCTTTCCGGGATTGATGAAAAACAGATCATGATCCCGATGAGAGACGGGGTGAAGTTATCGGCCTGGGTCTATTCTCCTAAACAGGTGAAGACACCCTTGCCAGTGGTTTTCGAGCAGCGCTATGCGGGTCTCCGTGCCAATGGGACCAGGGAGTCTGCGGCGCGCCTTGCGCGGGCTGGATATGTTGTAGCGCTGATAAACTATCGGGGGACTCACGATTCGGAAGGCATATGGGTCGGCTATCGGGCCATGCAATGGGGCGATAAACAGGACGGATACGATGTCTGTGAATGGCTCGCGACGCAGTCGTGGAGCGATGGAAAAGTTGGAACCTTCGGCAGCTCTCAGGGCGGATATGCACAAAATTACCTCGCAGTTACTCAGCCGCCCCATCTCGTTTGCCAGTACATGATTGATACTGGCTTGAGCCTTTTTCATGAAGGTTACCGGATCGGCGGAACGACCCGACCCGGCCGGTTTCTTGCGTTTGGCGGGAAGGGCGATTCAGAGGAGAATCGAGCGCTTCTGGATGAATGGTATCAACATCCGCATTACGACGATTACTGGAAAGATGAAGATGCGTCGCTGCACTTCGACAAGATGAACGTCCCGTGCTTCACCATTGGTAGTTGGTTTGATTTTATGAATCAGGGATCGGTCGCGAGTTTCGTCGGGCGTCAGCACAAGGGAGGTGAAAACTCGCGTGGAAACCAGTGGCTGGCGATTGGTCCGTGGCTTCATGGACGCACTAACAAAGGATCCAAGGTAGGCGAATTAAATTTCCCCGAAAGGGCGGCATGGCCGGTCGAGGAACATATGATTCGCTGGTTCGACCATTGGCTGAAAGGAAAGCCTGAAGCCGCCGATGTCGTGAAAGCGCCGCCGGTCCGTTATTTTGCGATGGGTGCAGTTGGTGAAGGCAGAGCCCCTGGAAACCTCTGGCGCGATTTACAGGATTGGCCGCCGACCGCGCAGGAAACGTCCTACTTTCTAAAACCTGAAGGCGCATTGTCAGCAGAGATTCCGACTAAAGAAGGTGGATCCACTTCATTCAAAAGCGATCCTCACAATCCGATGGAAATTCCCGGTCGCTCATTTCCCGGGGCACGCGATGCACGGAAGTTTGAAGAACAGAGTGACGTGATCACTTTTACGACGCCTCCACTCGAAAAGCCGGTTGAATGGACAGGCCGGGTTTTTGCAAAGCTGTATGTTCAATCGACTGCTCCAGACACCGATGTCATCGTTCGTGTGAGCGATGTATACCCTGATGGCCGATCGATTCTGTTGGTCGACTATCCCTGGCGGATGCGCTATCGCGATGGGTTTGATCACGAAGTTTTGATGACTCCGGATAAAGTTCATCCCGTTAAATTTCCCGTGGGTTGGATCAGCCAAATTTTCAACAAAGGCCATTGTATTCGCGTCACGATCTCCAGCACCGGCGCGCCGCTATACGAACCAAACCCGCAGAACGGAAAGCCGCTCACGATCGAGTTCCCTGAGGACGCGCAAGTCGCGACAAATACGATCATGCACAGCGAGAAATGGCCGTCCCAAATCATTGCGCCGACCGGAGTCGTCACTGAGAAACCCGAGTATGTGCTTGATCAAGCTTCTCAGAAATTAAAGCCCGATGAGAAACGAATTTACAAAAAGGTCGGCGATCGCGAGTTGGAAATGCACATGTTCTATCCCAAAGATTACGATGCCGCCAATGACAGCCGCCCTGCCTTTTTATTTATCCACGGCGGTGGTTGGGCAGGTGGGGTGCCACTGCGGTTTTATAAAGTGGCGAAACACTTTTCCGATTTGGGAATGGTCACTGCTTCATTGCAATACCGCTTGTGGGATCGAAGCGGGAAAGGAAATACGGTATTCGATTGTGTAAAAGACGGACGCTCGGCGATTCGGTATTTGCGAGAAAATGCGGCTGAGCTGGGTATCGATCCGAACAAGATCATCGTCAGCGGCGGTTCAGCAGGAGGTCACGTAGCGGTTTCCACGGCAATTTTTGATGAGGTGAATGATTCGAGCGACAATCTCGAAATTTCCTGCCGCCCCGATTTGATGGTGCTCTTGAATCCTGTGATCGACACTTCTGATATCGGCTTTGGAAAGGATCGAATCGGTGAACGCTGGGAAGAGTTGTCGCCCGTCCACCATGTGAAGAAAGGACTTCCGCCCACGATCATTTTTCACGCAACGGGTGATCAAGTGGTGCCTTACATCGGCGCAAAACGTTTTCACGATCTATCTTTGAAATTGGGAAATGAGAGCGAGTTGGTAAATTACGAAGGCGGATGGCACGGTTATTTCATCTTCGACCTGAAAGTCTACGATGGTGTAGCTTCACGAATCGAAACCTTTTTGAAATCGAAGTACTTCCTCGAATAGAAACTTCACCCGGTAGAAGCATTGAGCTTCGATGACAGGTATTGGCTTTAGTCACATTGATTCCTTTAGATGAACAACAAAATCACAGTTTTCTTCTTGTTTGTCGCGTCATTCATCCTCGAAGGACGGGCGGGGGATAGGGACGCCCCTGATGCCGGAAACTGGTGGTCGGTTCAGCCCGTTCATGCTCCGGCGATTCCCGAGGCGGCAGAGGGAGATCGTGACTGGGTAAGGAATGATGTGGATCGCTTTATCGCGGCGACCCTTCGGCAGAAAAAGTTGTCGCCGTCGGCCGAAGCAGAGCCGCGGGTTTTATGTCGACGCCTCTACTTTGACCTCACCGGTTTGCCACCGACGCCGGATCAAATGAGAAGCTATCTGAAGGCTGCTGAAAAAGATCCGGATGCGGCCTTCGATAAACTTGTCGATCAATTGTTGGCCAGCGAGGCTTACGGTGAAAAGTGGGCGCGCCATTGGCTCGACATCGCGCACTACGCCGATACTCACGGTTTCGAGCGCGACAAGTTGCGTGAGAATGCCTGGCGCTATCGGGACTACGTTATTCGTTCGTTGAATGCCGACAAACCCTACGATCAGTTTCTTCGCGAGCAGATCGCGGGTGATGTTTTGGCTCCTGATGATCACGATTCGGTAGTGGCGACCGGCTTCCTCGCGGCGGGTCCCTGGGATTATGTTGGGCAGGTGGAAACGAAGAGTGAGGTGTTGCGGCGCTCGGCGCGGACACTGGACCTCGACGACATGGTCACTCAGGTAATGACTGCGAGCACGGCGATGACGGTCAATTGTGCACGTTGTCACGATCACAAACTTGATCCGATTTCGCAGAAGGAATACTATCAGTTGGTATCCATTTTTGCCGGCCTGAAGCGCGAAGACCGGAGCATCAGCGAAGGTGCTGTGCAACGTTATGAGGAGGAAAAGAAATCGATCGACGCAAAACTCCAGCGGGTCGGGTTCGCCATTAACGAGATTCGAGGAAAGCCGATCGATCTCGCGGATATCATAGGAGGTGGCAACGGACTAGGATCCGGAAAACGTCGTCTTGGAATTGATGTTCGCACTGGTGGCGTGAAGGAACGGGAATTTGGTCGGCTTGGAAATGTGAAGGTCAACACCTTCAAATCCTGCCAGTCCTACGACTTCATTGATGGCGTGGTCGTTCCCGATGGCGGGGGAAATGCGCAGGCGCAAATTCCCATTACCTCGACCGGTGTGACTGTGAGTGGTGTTGCGGATACCTCCGGAGAGGTTTGGGACACGATTCGCAATGGCCCGGTGTCGAGCCAGCATTCGACCGAGTTGGATGGTGTCGACTATTTTTCAAGCGAGCATTCGATGGTCGGCTTACACGCAAATGCAGGCATCACCTTCGATCTGGAGGCGATTCGGGCGGCAGCGAAATTAGGTGCGATGAAATTCACTGCGGTGGTGGGTTACGGAGGAAAAGAGGGCGCCTACATGGCGGAATATTATGTCTATCTTGACGGTGAGTTGCAGTCCAACGGACCTCTCAGCCGAAAGGACGGCGCAGTGAACATTGCCATCGATATCGCGGATTCGGTTCGCTTTCTGACCTTGTTATCGACGGATGGGGGAAACGGGATTGGGCATGATCAGGTTTTTTTCGGCGATGCCCATTTGCAAGCCCTTGCCCCAAAGCAAGTGGGTGAGGCGAAATTGAAACAATTGACTCAACTCGATTCTGAATTCGAAACTTTGCAGAAGCGTCGCAGTCAACTCGGGACGCTACCGAACGTTTTTGGGGTTGTTGCCGGGAAAGAACCTCCGGTGGTAAACGTTCTCGACCGCGGTGATCCGGAGTCTCCGGGCGAGGAGGTCGGACCTGCTGCCCTGTCGTGGGTCGATGGCAAACTGTCCCCAATTATTGGTGATGCCAAAATGCCCGAGGGGCAGCGCCGGGTTGCTCTGGCTGATTGGATCACGGATCAGAATAATCCTCTGACTCGCCGTGTGATCGTCAATCGGCTCTGGCATTGGCATTTCGGTCAGGGTCTGGTTACCACGCCGAGTGACTTCGGTCTCGGTGGAGATTCGCCGTCGCATCCGGAATTGCTCGATTTTTTGGCGGAGAAGTTGTTGAGCGAAAACTGGTCTCTCAAGGCGATGCATCGGCTGCTGATAAGCAGTGCAAGCTACCGACAGAGTTCGACTTGGCGTGAGGCCCCGGCTGCCATCGATGCGGAGAATCAATACCTGTGGCGGATGAACTCTCGTCGGTTATTGGCGGAGGAAGTTCGCGATGCCGTATTAAGTGTGAGCGGCTGCCTCAACCGCGAAGCTTTTGGGCCCGGCTTTCGAGACTTCGACTACAAGGAGGCCTACGCGCCCATCTATACCTACCAGACCGCTGACTCACCCGAGTTCTGGCGGCGCAGTATTTATCGCTTCGTAGTAAGGACTACGCCTAACGATTTCATGAATGCTCTCGACTGTCCTGATCCCTCCAATCTGACTCCGAAGAGATTGACCACCACCACCGCCTTGCAGTCACTGGCGCTCTACAACAACGACTTCATGTTGCGTCAGGCGCGCTATCTTGCCGGGCGCTTGAATTCCGATGCCGGTGAAAGTGCGGATGCCCGGATCACTCACGCCTTTCGCCTGACCCTGGGGCGCGATCCGGGTGCTGAAGAAATGTTTGGAGCCAAATCGCTCATCGCGGAAACCGGGCTTTTTGCTTTCTGCCGCTCGTTACTCAATTCCAGCGAATTCGTTTATCTCGACTGATGTCATGATGTCCAATTGCTCAGACAAAAATCGATCATTGCTTTCGCGCCGGGACCTTCTTTGGAAAGCGGGCGGTGGTCTTGGCGGAGTCGCGCTTTCGGCCATGCTCGGCGGAAAGGCGGGCGCTGCTTCTCTATCCGCATCTGAGGGGCTCCACCATGCTCCCCGCGCCAAACGGGTAATCCAGATTTTCTGTCCCGGGGGTCTCAGCCATATCGATACTTTCGACCACAAACCCGAACTCGAGAAACGTGCCGGCACTCCCTTCGACCCCGGCGGCAAGTTGCAGTTTTTCGCCTCCAAGCCGGGCTCTTGCCTTCCGAGCCAATGGAAATTTCGTCAGCACGGTGAATCGGGCCTCTGGATGTCCGACTTGTTGCCAAATCTGGCGACCTGCATCGACGACATGGCCTTTGTCTACTCGATGCACAGCAAGACGGCGCTGCACGGACCGGGCTGTTTTTTTATGAACACCGGCTTCACCCTGCCGGGTTTTCCGAGTATGGGATCGTGGGTAACCTACGGACTCGGTTCGGAGAGTGAAAATTTGCCAAGCTTCGTAGTGTTGCCGGATCCGCGGGGTCTACCGCCGGGTGGCCCGATTAATTGGGGGGCTGGATTTCTCCCTGCCGTTCATCAGGGCACGACGATGTCGGTGCAAGCAGGCGAGGCACCTCTCTCCGATCTGTTTCCACCGAAAGACTTTCCAGGTGTGGATCAAAAAAGCGATCGAGCGGGCCTCGACTTTTTGCGCACTCTCAACCGAAAGCACCGTGATCAGCGAGTCGGAAACTCCGAGCTCGATGCCCGTATCGCGGCCTATGAAATGGCGGCCCGTCTGCAGCTCAGTGCTCCGGAAGCGACTGACTTGAAAGGCGAATCAGCAAGCATTCAAAAGCTCTATGCGCTCGACGATGCCGATATAGGACCCTTCGGTCGCCAGTGCCTGTTGGCTCGCCGACTTGTCGAGCGCGGCACGCGCTTCGTGCAAATTTTTTGTGGAGCCGAGAATACAACGGCCCGTGAGATTCGACCCAATTGGGACAGTCACGAAGACCTGCCTCGCGATCATGGATACTGGGGAAGAGTGCTCGACGTGGGTGCAGCAGCTCTTCTGAAAGATCTGAAATCGAGAGGAATGCTCGACGAGACTCTAGTGATTTGTACCACCGAGTTCGGTCGCCAGCCAGCAGCGCAGCTGAAGGGCAAAGGCGAGACGCAGACCAGAGGCCGCGACCACAACGCGGGCGCATTTACTGCCTGGATGGCCGGGGGGGGTATCAAGGGGGGAGTCGGCTACGGCGCAACTGATGAACTGGGATGGAAGGCCACTGACAGGAAAAAATATTGCTACGACCTTCATGCCACGGCTTTGCATTTGCTTGGCATCGATCATGAACGCTTGACCTATTACAACAACGGCATCGAGCGACGGCTAACCGACGTGCACGGGAAGGTGATCCGTCCCTTGATTGCTTGAACGGCCTCGCACAAGTCGACGCATCAATTTATTTTTTAGGTCGCGCCACCTCGGTTGCAAACCCTTCAATTCGGTTTTCGACGAGTTTCACATTTTTTGTTTTCGGGCCAATTCGAACTCCCGTTCGTTGTGCGGGGCCGCGAGTTTCACGGATCTCGTTTTTCTTCAGGGTAATCGACTCGACTTCACCTTGAACGTCGACCGCAATTCCTGATTCGGCACCGCTGTCGGTGATGCGATTATTTTCAACGAGATTACGATGAGGAGCGAAATTCTTGCCGCGTTCCGGTCGGAACAACAGCCCGGCCTTTCCGCTGGCGACGATATTATTGTCGAGAATGTGATTGTCAGTGTCGCGATGACCGATCGAAATTCCATAGCTGGAATTTTCCAGGCAATGGTTTTTCTCGGCAAGACCATTCCTGACACCCCAACAAAAAAAGATTCCAATATTATTCCGCTCCAGCTTGTTGTTGCGAATGACAGGCCTTTGCGAACCGGATCCGGGATGCAAGCCAAGTCCTGCATTGTTCAGGGACTGGCAGTTCTCGACGAGGACGTCATGGCAAATCTGCCAACTCATCCCGTCGCCGTTGTAATCTTTTGCGGTGACACCCCGAAAGCTCAGACGGCTGCAATCCTGAGCGAAAATACCGCCAGCGTGGTTGCCGTTCAGATTGTCATTGTTCTCCCTGTTCCCATCGAGGGTAATGTTTTCAATCACGACATCTTCAACAAACTCACAATTCAGAATGGGAAAAAGAGTGGATGCGGTGGAATCCCCCATAAGCCAATAGTTTTTCCGCAAGGCTTTGCTTAGTTTGAATCGGTTCCCCGACCTGGCGATGAGAGTTCCTTTATAGACATCTTTTGCACCGCTGCTGGGATTCTTCGTCTGCAGACAGATCCCGTCCCCCACTTCAAACCCGGAGTCATCCGCCAGCGTGATTTCCTGATCAAACCAGTCGCTATCCGCCGCCAATTCTGTTTTCACTGATGGTTCCTTGATCAGTTGGCTTTCCTCTCCCGAGCCGAGAATGCGGACTTTCGAGGCAAGGTGAACAGCGTTCCGCATTTTATATTCTCCAGGCAGAATTCTGACGGTTCCACCACCGTATCGCGAAACCCAATCGACTGCCGCCTGAATCACTTTCTCGGAATTGCCAATGAGATCGGCGTTCTTGTGCCCAACGGTGATCGTGATTTTTTTCTGCCACTCCGGCTCAACAAGAGTGTCGCCGGAAGTCTGACGTGGGTTCTTAGCTGCCTGCCCGAAACTGGCAGCGCCCACGACACTACCTAGGCCAATTGCAGAAAGAAAATGGCGACGGTTCTGAAAGTTCATAGCCTGGATTAAACCATGGAGCGTCTTGTCCGATCAATTAGAATCGAAGGTCTGGCCCTGAGCTGACTAAGCAAATACTTCCCGAATCACTTCTCCACCAAAAACCGTAGGGATCTCGGCTCGGTTTTTGTGTTTGAATGTGAGGCGATGTTGATCGAGTCCGAGGGCGTCGAGCAAGGTCGCGTGAAGGTCGGCAGGGGAGAAGGGGCGATCGATGGGAACATACCCGAGTTCGTCTGTGGCTCCGATGATTTGCCCGCCTTTGACTCCGCCCCCGGCCATCCAGATTGAGTAGCCGGCCGGGGAATGATCGCGTCCCCGCTTGGCGCCGGTCGCGGTTCCTTCAGTGGTCGGAGTTCGGCCAAATTCACCTCCCCAGACAACCAGGGTGTCTTCGAGAAGTCCGCGTTGTTTGAGATCTTGAAGCAACCCGGCGACTGGTTTGTCGGTGGCGCGAGCACGGGCACGGTGATTGCCTTCAAGGCTTCCGTGAGCATCCCAGCCTCCGTTGCGCAGCTGGATGCAGCGCACTCCGTTCTCGACGAGACGACGGGCCATAAGGCACTGCTTTCCAAACTCAGCGGTGGGTTTTTCGTCCATTCCGTAGAGCTTTTGAGTGGCCTGGCTTTCACTGGAAACATCAAATGCTTCCGGCGCGGAAGCTTGCATTCGAAAGCCAAGTTCGTAAGAAGCAATTCGGGCTTCAAGCTCAAAGTCGGCACCTTGTTGAGCAAGGTTCCGCTCGTTCATCCATTTGATGAAGTCGAGTTGCTCGCGTCGATTCTGGTTGGTGTAGCCGGATGGCATTGAGATAAATGGAACCCCTTTTTTACTATCGACGACGGTGCCCTGGTATTGGGCTGGAAGAAAGCCAGGGCCCCAGCCGGCGCGCTGTGGAGCCGGTCCAGTTGAGTTGGATAAAAAGACGACGAATCCGGGTAGGTTCTGGCTGGCATTGCCGAGGCCGTAGGTCATCCATGCTCCCATGCTTGGTCGATCACCTACGGCGGTTCCGGTCAGGGCAATGCACTCTCCTGGGCCATGCACGGGGATGCGGTGATTCATTGATCGGATCACGCAAAGGTCATCAACCATCTTTCCCGTCTCGGGAAAAAGATCGGAAACTTCGATGCCGCTCTCTCCATATTTTTTGAAGCTGAAGGGCGAGGCCATCAGCTTTGAATTGACCCCGGAACGGGGAATTTTAGGGACGTTGACGGCGATGCTTTCGGGAACGGCTTGTCCGTCGAGTTTCTGCAAAAGCGGTTTGGGATCGAAGGAATCGGTTTGCCCGGGGCCGCCGCTCATGAACAGAAAGATGATGCTTTTTGCTTTGGCCGGACGGTGAGAGATTGGAGCGCCCGTAGCCTGATCTGCCATCATCGAAGCGAGGGCTATCGAACCCATCCCGAGCGTACTGCGATGCAATAGTTCGCGACGCGAAAGACCAGGGGGGATGCAGAAGTCGTGATCAGCTTTCATTGGGCTAGTTCAGGTAAACGAATTCGTTCAGGTTCAAAAGGGCGTGGCAAAACTGGACAAAGGCGAGTTCCGGGTTCGAGGATGACTTCAGCATTTGTCCAGCGCGACTCTTCTCATCAGCGTCCGGCAAACGGCCAAGAACCCGGCTGAAAGCAATCTCGATCTGTTTTTCTAAATCCCCTCCGGCAACGGATCTTACTTTTTGTGCAAGAGCCGCTGAACGTCTATTCATAAAATCGCTGTTCAAAAGATAGAGCGGTTGCAGCGCTACGGTCGAGACCTCCCGATGTGAGCAACTGGAGATTGCCTCAGGCGCATCGAACATGGTCATGGCGCGTGGCATTTCGCTTCGACGCTGGGCCAGATAAATGGTGCGGCGAAGAGCTTTTTCATCACGCTCGGGTGAGATACTGGGGCCTCCAACTTCGGTATCCAGTTCACCAGTTGCTATGAGAACAGAATCGCGGAGCGCTTCCGCCTCAAGTCTGCGTCGTGGCCAATTCCAAAGGAAGGTATTGTCAGGATCGATCGCCGCGTTTTCCTCATTAAACTTCCGTTCCTGACGATAGACAGATGATCGAACTATGAGCCGGTGCAAATGCTTCGTGCTCCAGCCTTGATCCATCAGCTCGGAGGCGAGCCAATCAAGCAACTTGGGATGACTTGGCGCTTCACCTTGCGTGCCAAAGTCGCTTGGTGTCGAAACCAGTCCTTTTCCGAAATGATATTGCCAGACCCGGTTAGCCCAGACGCGTGACACCAGTGGGTTATCCGAATCACCCATCCAGTCCGCAAACTCGGTTCGCGTGACATCTTCTGATTCTGATTTTCCAAGGACTTCCGGCCAACCGCTGTTCACGACCGGCCCTGGTTGGCTGACTTCGCCACGAACGAGAAGGCGCGCTTTGGTTGCCTTGAGAACTTCAGGATTCCAGGGGAGCGGAGCACGATTTACTACCGGCATTCTTTCGATCCCGGGATTCCCTGTTTTTGCAGAAACGAATCCCCAGGTGTGAGGACGTTTCGAGTGTTCGAAGGTCTTGTTCTTCACCAGTTTCCCAGCTTCGCTCATGTAGAATTTGAAGGATTTCTCCGACATCCAGTCTTCCAGATTTGTAGGGTTTGGCGTTTCTGAATCACTCAGTGAAAGGTTGCCCATCTGGCCATCGGTGAAAAGTGCCTGCATCTTGTAGTAGTCCCGCTGGCTTAGTTGATCGAATTTATGGTTGTGGCATTGCGCGCATTCGAGCGTCAGGCCGAGCATCACACTGCCTGTGGCGTTCACCATATCGACCAGTGCATCGTTTCGCTGGAGTGCCTTATCC
>OJCB01000239.1_pt1 | contig 22720 bp, 15 predicted proteins | sample 1591501 | NCBI WGS metagenome assembly OJCB01 (sample SAMN05416813, study PRJEB24817) | seawater metagenome | isolation source: Sea water | place: Canada:Atlantic | collected 2013-07 | reverse complement strand
CCTCTTCGTCGGCAGCGTCAGATGTGTATAAGAGACAGGTTGCTGAACAACGTCCGCGGGAACAAGATCGAGGGCGATGGCTCCGGATCCGATTGCTTTCAAGAACGGCTCTGCGGCAGCTTTACTACCGATTAATTTTGCAGCCGACGCAGACTGGGCTTCTCTGGGAATCGTCGGGAAATTCTGAATCAGAAATTCTGTGTTCCGAATTCCCTTAATCGCTTCTGTGACAAGTCCTGCTGAAGCTTTTGAATCTGCGGCAACGGTTTGCAGAGTTCCCTCAACATCACTCCCTCCCTGAAATGCAAGCAGACGGAGTGCAACGATTCGAGCGGTGTCACTGGCGGCGGTATCAATAGCTTCGGACTTCGCCTTCGCGAAGAGTGACTGAAAACCCTCCTGCGAAACAGCAGCTTTCCAATCCCCTTTTGCGTAAGAAATCCCGGCTTTCAATGCAGTCACCAACCCGACGGTTTGAGAAGAGATTTTGCCTCCGGAAATGTGAGCAACTGCCCTCTGAATTGCAGGGCCTTTTCCGCTCCGTCCTGACATCTTTGCAAGTTCGGTGCCGAATGTGCCGTTCAACTCTTCAGCTGATCGGTCCCATGCAGAAAGCAGTGCCGCTTCGTCTCGAAGTGAATTGAGAATGGCAGCTTCTTTCCAGGAATCACCCTTCCAATCGGGGAGTTTGTCGATCAGTGAATCTTTACTGGCGAGTGCTGCAGGGAATGGAGCAGGCGCAGGCTTCGATTGAGCCGCTTTCCCTCTTTCGAAGAGGAGTCGTCTGGCGGTTGTCTGGTGCCAGTCATTTGGATGATCGAGAAGAGCAGTGAGTTCTGCATCGGTGGCTTTCGATAGTTTAGGAATTACTTTCCTCTCAAAATCATCAGGCTCGACGCGATAAATCCGACCGCGGTCATTTCCACTGTCCAGATCAATGTGCTTTTTGATACCTTCAGGTATAGACCAGGGGTGTTCGATTACCTCGCGGTAGACATCACAAATGTAGAGGCATCCGTCAGGACCGGTACTGAAACTGGCAGGGCGAAACCAGTTGTCACTGCTTCGTAGAAATTCAGTTTCCTGTTCGTCTTCGGGGCGGTGCGCGATCGGCTGAGTACCTCCGTCCTCTTGAATGAGTTGCTTGCGATGAACCAGATTACTTCCTGCATCGCCAATGAAGAAACTGTTTCGATAAGTGTCTGAATAAGCATCTCCCCAGAATGAGTGAATCCCGGTTCCGGCGGTAAAATATCCGGATACACGGCCTCCACCCTCGACAGAACCTTTTACCACTCCAGAAGCTCTCCATCGGGTCCGGACAATACGCCAGGGCTCATCCGGACTGATACGGAAGACCGGGGCGGCACCGCCATCATCCGAAAACATTGTCAGTGGTGCCGGCGGAGAAAACCAGGGATTGGCCAGAAGATCTTTCCGCTCCCAGGCGACCCAGATGGCATGCCGCGAATTACTGCAAACAAAGCGTCTGCCATCTTTATCAAAACTCATTCCATACTGAGCGGTTCCGTTTTCGGCGCGAAGATCGAGCAATTCCGGATCGAAAGAGTGATCCGCTCCCCGCACTGGAACTTCTTTGAATTCTGAGACACCCGGCTTGGTGATGGTTCCGCCGTTGCTGGCTGTAGCACCCCAGATACGATTGTCAGGTCCCCAGCGAAAGCTGTTGAAAAGAGCCTGCATATTCATCCTCAGATTGCCGCCACCAAATCCTGTGAAAACGATTTTCTCCTCATCACTGATCCCGTCACCGTCTGTGTCTTTGAAATAAAACACATCAGGAGTCGCTCCCACGAATACTCCGCCCTTGTAGCAGGTGATCGCAGTTGGCCACTTCAAACCATCTTTGTAGATTGTGGATTGATCATAGACTCCGTCTCCATTCTTGTCGGTCAAATATCGGACGCGGCCGAGTGCGTCCTCACGATGCTCAGAGTAGCCCCGCATTTCGATGACATAGAGACCGCCATCCTCGTCGAAGCACATTCCGATCGGATCCACCACGTCCGGCTCGTGAGCGGCCAGCTTGAGTGTGAAGCCCTCTTTGATCTCAAAGGTGGAGATCGCCTCTGCAGGTTCGGTCGCAGGAATTCGTGGAAGTTGTTCTGCGTCGATTTCCGGCTCAGCGAATGCGCTACTGAGCAGAAGGGTAGAGATGGCGAGGTAGGTGATGCCGGTGAATTTCATTCTGGAATGTATGCGAGGATGTTTGCTATACGAGAGCCTGCAATCATGATCACAAGAAGACAATTTACAAAAACGGCGGCATTAGGCCTGTCGGGATTTTCTGCGGCCGCTGCTATTGGAGCCGGGTCCGACGAAGAACTGATCGATATTCATCAGCATGTTAATTTTCATGCCCGATTGAATGACACTCTCATCGAGCATCAAAAAACCATGGGAGTGACCAAATCTGTTCTCCTGCCTTCCGGGACTCCGATGGCGAGATCATCGACTCATGCAGGGAAGTCGAACGGACTTGCCGCGCGCGTCTTTGGAACGGAAGCATCGGCGCGGCTCGCGGCGAAGCATCCTGACAAGTTTGTCTTCTTTTGTAACGAGGTTCCCGATTCCGATGAAGCAATAACTGCGATGGAAGGCTGGTTGAAAAGAGGGGCTCTTGGTATTGGTGAACAGAAATTTGGTGTTGATTGCGATTCTGCTCCGATGATGAAAGTCTACGAGCTGGCGAAGGAATACGAGGTTCCCGTGCTTCTCCATTTTCAGCACGGAAAATACAACACGGGCTTCGAGCGATTTCATAAAGTGCTGGAGAAATTTCCGACGGTGAACTTTCTAGGGCATGCACAAACCTGGTGGGGGAATATTGATGCGAAGCACGAGCAAGCGGCGATGTATCCGACCTCCCCTGTGACGGCGGGAGGCCTCACGGACAAGTTTCTCAGCGACTATCCTAATATGTATGGCGACCTTTCTGCGGGTTCAGGTAAAAATGCTTTGGCCCGCGACGAAGAGCACGCGATCGCATTCGTCGAAAGACATCAGGACAAGTTGTGCCTGGGAACAGATTGTGCGGATACTGTAGGCCAGGGGGAGAAATGTTCCGGTTCTCAGCAAATCGCTAACATCCGTCGTTTCGTCAAAAGCCCCGAAGCTCTTAAGAAAATATTCTCGACCAATGCACGCAAAATTATTCGTTTTAAATAAACTGTCTTCGGTTTTGGTCTGTCTCGCCACTGTTTCAATGACTATTGGTGAAGAGGTGAAAACCCCGACAATTATTGCTCATCGAGGGGCTTCTTCGGCGGCGCCTGAAAATACAGGCGCAGCGATTCGGGAAGCGACGCGGGTGGGTTCAAAAGTGGTCGAGTTCGACGTTCGTGTCACCACCGATGGAAAATTGTTACTCTTTCATGATGGTGATCTGAAACGATTTTTCTCCTCTTCTAAAACCTTTGAGAGTTTGACGGAGAAGGAAGCGGTCACTCTCGATGTCGGGAGTTGGTTTCAGGGCGGGAAGTTTCCTGACGAACGTCCTATTTCTTTGGAGGCGGCGATCAAGCTGTGTCACGAAGGCGGAGCGGTTCCCTTGATTGAAAGAAAGTCAGGAGATGCGAAAGCCTATGCCGATGTCATCCGGGAAATGGGAGTGACTGACACTGTGATCGTTCAGGCATTTGACTGGAAGTTTCTCACCGCCCTGAAGAAAGAAATGCCCGAAGTGGCATTGGGTGCTCTGGGAAGTAAGGAACTGGACTCCGAGAGGTGGGGCCGGCTGCAAAAATTGAAGCCGGATTGGATTGGTTGGAGCCATAAGGACTTCGCCCTTTCTGATCTCGAAAAAGTTCATGAGATGGGAGCCAAAGTCGCTCTCTGGACCGCAAATGACATGAAAGAAGTTGCCCGGTTTTTGGAAGCGGGCATCGACGGAATCATTACTGATGAACCGGAGAAGGCCCTTAAGCTCTTACCGGCTCAGTAAAAAAGGAGCCGCAAGATTCAAGGACCAATAGAGCCCGCCAACTGGAGTTGTCCTGCCATCTTGAGTCGGCATTTGAATCGCTTCCGGGTTGTCTCGAATCTTCACGAGCCAGTTTCGTTGCACCTTGTTCAAGGCGTCTGAAGGAGAGGCGTTTCCCATTGCTGAGTAGAAGTCCTTCATGATATTCACGGTTACCGTATCGTTGATCGGCCAGAGGGTTGTCAGAACATTTTCGGCTCCTGCCATGCGAAACCCTCGACGTATCCCGAGGACGCCATCACCGCCTGTGGCTTGTCCGGTGGCCGTGTCGCAGGCGCTAAGAGTTACGACCCTTGTTCCTTCGAGGTTCAATTCTGCGGCTTCGTTTGCCATGAGAATTCCGTCTGTCCCGGGATTGGGAACACTTCCACCAGCCCACGAGGTAACGGTTTCGTGCGAACCTGTCAGGGCAATCCAGCTCCCGAAAGTTGGATTGTGAAACCCGGCCACTTCGTCAGGCACGGAGCCTGAATTTCTATTCTCTGCAGTTCGAGGTGCAAACGCCGGAAGATAGAATCCGTGAGTGGCGAAATGTAAAATGGCGGGTTGATCGATGATATCGCGAATGGCTTCCTCTGTAGCGGATGCACCGATTAATGTTCGGGTAGAGAGTCCATTTGTCTCCAGGATGGGTGCGAGTTGGGCGACTTCTCTCTCTGCTCCTTCGAGGGGCACGAGGCCGCTTGCGATAAATTCAAGAGTTGTGCTTCCGATCGTCGATAGAAGGCCACGGCGGTCGGATACGGGAATTTTTTCAGCGGTGGTATTTGAAAATTCCGGGTTCCCGATCAGAATGGCGTCGTTCTTGGGAGCAAGGTTCGATTCAGGCTTCAGTAGAGCCCGGGATGCAGATACATAGCTCACTGATATTTTCTCAATAAGGAATTTCCCGGTCTCATCGATTGTGGCAGCGAATGGCACGAAGCTCAGTTGAGAATCGGGGCAGAGAATTAGCGACCGGGTGTCGGGGGCCGCGGCCAGTGCGGTCTGGATCAACTCCTGATAGAGTCGGGTCATTACCTCGCGAGCGGTTTCATCGTTGTGCAATTCCGGATTGGAAAGGAATCCAGCGAGAGTTTCCACGATCCCGTTAATGTCCTCCGCACTACCACAATCGACGAAGGCAAGGGAATCGGCGCTTGCAACTACGGCACCGTATCGGTTTTCAAATTCACTTCCCTTCGAATATTTTCGATAGACCAGGTAATCCACCAGGGTCTCCCCGGGCTTCAGAGCCTGTTGAATATCTCCGATTGAAGCGTTCGTCAGGAGCTCCCGGTCTTCCCGCCCTATTTGCTCCAACACCTTATGGTGTTGTTTTCGGACCGCTTCGTCGATTGATGAAGTGTCCTTGTTTCCTCGAAGGAAAGCGGTGCGGTAGTCCGCCCGGAGCTGTTGAAGCTCTTTGACGGAAGCACCGATAAGTGGATCGTCGTAATTCTTCATGAGGCGGGCCTCGGCAATGAGGCTGTCAATGACGAGGCCTTTCTGCCGGAGAAGAAACGTTCCCAGTTCCTCTGCAGCACCGAGATTGGCAAAGAGGTGTTGTGACTGGAACATCTCCTGATAAGCCAGCCTCTGTCGTTCGTTGGTGAACTGAAGGATGGCCTTGAGATTGAAGAATTCAATTTCACTAAGCTTGCGCGCAAAATTCAAAGCACGAGCATCGTCCTCCAGGGCAAGAGCAGCTAATCCGGAGCCGTAGATTCCCTGGGTTTTGTCTGAATGGTTTTTGCGAAGAACTGCGTCGTAGATTGCCCCGGATTCCGCATAGGCAGACAGAGCCTTTTCGAAATCTCCCAATTCACGATGAGCGTCTCCGATTCTGGCATGGGCCTCTGCGACTTCAGCATGCTGGTTGGACTTGAAAACAGCCAGCCTTCCATCAAGGCAGCGGCCATAGAGTTCAAGGGCGGCGGAGGGATTCTTTTGTGCCCTTCGGATCTCTCCCAGAAACATCGCGGCTTCCAAGGTATCCGGGTGTTGGATTCCAGAGGATTGAGAAAAAATCTCCACGGCCTTCTCCGCCAGCGGTGCGGCCTCTGTCACTCGATCCCGGTAAAAAAGTAGACCGCTCAGATTCGCCATTGACCTGGCGGTGTCGATATGGGAAACGCCCAGATTCTCTGTTCGAATTTTTAAGGCGTTGCGAAACAATTTTTCTGCCCCTGCATAGTCCCCGATACACCAGAGCAAGCTTCCGAGATTGTTCATTGCCGGAACGATCTTTTCGGAATCCTGTCCCTCAATCGATATACGGAGTGCCAGGGCATCGCGATTCAAGTTTTCTGCTGTTTGAAAATCCCCCAGTGTTTGCATCAGGGCGGCAAGGTTGTTTTTCAATTGCGCCTCAACCGGCGATTTTTCTCCCAAAACTTCCGAGGCAATGCTGAGGCATTTTTGATAGCCCTCGATTGCCTCCCCGTGGTTCCCCAGTCGTTGGTTCAGATTTGCCAGTTCATTGGTGAAAACCAGTTGATGACGCGATGCGGGGGCATCCGAAAATTTAGTGACGAGAGCTTCCGCCAGTTTCCGGGCTTCAAGCCAGTTACCCTCCTTGTGAAGGTCCTGACACTTCGCGAATGTCTCTTTGTCTCCCTGCTCCAGCTGTCCCTGAACCTGACCGGCTATTGCGAGGAATGAAAGAGTAATGAAAAAAATGTGGATGGGTCGGAGCATCGTGGTCGATTATTGTTGGATCTGTTGGGATGCCGGAACCGGGCCAAGTTTCTTTTGGAGAATGGACTGCCATCCTCCCTCACTGGTGGAGGGAAGCTTCGGTGGCTTTTGTTTGTTTAAAGAAAGCAAGGCTTCGAGGTCATTCTCGTAGTCGTTTGACTCGCTCTCCAGGCCCAGACTTTCCAGTTCTAACATTCCCGCGGCTCCACGACCTTCGGAAAGAGGTGCTACTACTTTAACCAATTGATCCGGGCCTATCTCAACTGACCAGTTATTCTGCTCGAATCGAGGATTTCGATCGTCACTGAATGGAGGGCCCATTGTGGAGATTCGGGAGTAATCGGTGAAATCTGAGCCTATAATTCCTTCCGGTGTAATTTCGATAAATACAGGCTCAGCCTTGAGCCGGGTTGCCTGAAATCGAAATGACAGGGCATCTCCAATTTGGAATTGTGGTGGAGATAGGGTCGATATGTTGAACCATCTAGGGTAGAGCTCCCCAACTTTTAATTTCTGGATCCGTCCTTCTGACATCGCGGCTGCGCAAACGATTCCGGGTTGCAGGATTTTGCTGATGGTCTCTGAAGAACGATCACCCTTTAAGCTGACTTCGAGACTGGCGGGCCTGGTAATGAGAGCCTTTGCCTCAGCATCGCTATTATCCCAAATGCCGGAGATCCTTTGTGACTCCGAATTGAAATTGGGAAACACGGAAAAAGTAGCGGACCATTCACCTGCTTCTTCTTTGCGGAAGGATAGGACCTTTACCGGAAGCAGAAAGTCGATGTCTGAATGCCGATACTCTTTGCCCCAACACGTAAAACTCTGCACAGGGACGGTTTCTTCATAGATGCTGGCTTCAATGTTCCCGTCTTTAAAAAGGTCACGAATTTCGCGACCCACCAGTTTGGCTGGAATGGTTCGGGCGATGAAGTCTGACCGGCCTGTGTTGTGGATCAGGATCCATTCCTTTGGCTCAATATCATCAAACCAGGCAAGGAATGACTCCCTTGTCAGGTAGTATCGATTCCCTGCATTCTCTACGTATCCGTCGACCTGGATTTCAGTGGGTCCTGCAACAACCCGGGTAGCGGCAGACTGTGGAGAAGGGGCTGATAAAATTGTATACCCCTTAGGAGCGTCCAGAACAGGAGGCTCAAAGTTCTCCAGAACGGTTCTACGGAAGGACTTTTTAAAATCCTGAGCTGGCAAATTGGAAACTACCGAAAGGATGAGTGACGAAATAAATGCAATTCGTAGAATCATTCTATAATTTCCGACGAAGACGCAGCTTTTTTCAATCAATTCTTTGGGAGTTCTTTGATCGCCTCCAATATGGTAACCGGTCGTATCAAACCATCGGGTAATTGAATGGCCGGTTTCGATTTGTCGGCTGGATAGAGCAAGTAGAGGGGGACTCCGGCGCGTCCATGCTCCTTCAAGACCTTGGTGATTCGGGGATCTTCATTGGTCCAGTCAGCAGTGATTAATTCGATATTATTCTCTTTGAACGCGGCGCTTATCTGGTCGGTCTTGATGGCGATGCGTTTGTTGATTTTGCAATTCACACACCACTCTGCCGTGAAGTCGACAAAGACATGCTTCCCGTCGGCCCGTGTCTCTGCGATCACTGCAGCAATATCCCGACCGGTATTTTCCGCGCGGATTTTTGAAGCATACCAGGCGAGACCGAAACTTCCTGCAACTACGAGAATGGCGCAAAGCCAGGCGCTGCGGCGTTTCGCCTTGCTTGCATCATAGCGTGCGAATCGCCCGATGATCCAGAGCGCAATTGCCAGGAGCAGAACCGCAGTCAGTGCCCATTGAAGACCGTTCACCTCCAACTGCTTGGAAAGCACGCCGATGAGCCATACGGCGACAGCAAGCATGGGAAAGCCCATCACTTGCTTAAAAGTCTCCATCCATGCACCGGGTGCGGGGATAGAATTGATCAATTTTGGGAATGCCCCAAGCAAGAGGTAGGGAAAGGCGAGTCCGAGGGCGAGGGTAGTGAAAACGAGATACATCACCGGGACTGACTGACTGATAGCAAAGGCAATCGCCGGTGCCATGAGTGGCGCGGTGCAGGGGGTTGCGAGAAGAACAGCGAGAGCTCCACTCCAGAAGCTCCCGGCGTAACCGGAGGCATGAGCGAGGTTTCCTCCGACGCCTTGCAGACTGGTGCCGAACTCGACGACTCCGAATAAACTGAGGGCGACAGCGACCATGACGAAGATCAGGCCGATCACAAAAATTGGCTGCTGCAGCTGAGCACCCCATCCGACATTCTCCCCGGCCAGCTTCGGAATGACGAGAGCGGTGGTAAGAATCCAGAAGAAAATCAAAATTCCGAGGGCAAAGATGAACGAATGCATCATCACCTGTTTCCTGTCTTCACCTGCCTGGCTGACGAAGCCCATTACTTTGAGGGAGATCACAGGAAAAACGCAGGGCATGATGTTGAGAATAATTCCGCCGAGGAATGCGGCGAGGAGCATTCCGAGCAGACCACCACCAAAAGGGGCGGAACCGGGGGCGGACGCCAGTGGAGTCGCCCCCGAAGAATTATCGCCGGAAGCCGCACCTGAATTGGACTCACTTGTCTGAGGGTTGGTCGAGACAAGATATCCATGTTTTACTCCATCTTTTTCATGCACGAGGAGACCGGTAAATTCTTCGGGAGTTGCCTCCAGAGATTCATTTGCCGGATTGCTTACCTGGATCGAACCGCCCTCAAGAGAAATCTTTGGATCTTCCAGAATGTTGAAGACGGGATGAGAGACCGGGTGAAACGCGAGTTTTCCTCCGGAGAGATCGACATTTTCCGACGGACTGATTTTTAAACTTACGAGCGAGTTGGCAAAGTCGACTTCCACCGGCCAGGCGACTGTTTCCGGGATCTTCTTACTGATTTCGGAAAGATCAGTGGCGTAGCTTGATGCAAGTGATTCTGTGCCGACCGGTAGAGTGAGCTCCAGGTCAACCTTTCCGGGAACACATTGCTCCGGATCACACATCAACCAATCAGCCGTTCCTTTGATTGTCACTTCAGATCCCGGTGCCAAATCATCGGGAGGCGTCACCGTAAAGGGATGCAGCACTTCTTTTTCATACCCGTAGCCGCCGAACTTTGCACCGAAGCCGTAGTCGATGATAAATTTCTTTGGAACGGGATATTGCAGTTCAGTTGCCGTAAACCCGGGAGGAAGCTCCAGAGGTAGTAGAGTCGGTTTTCCTGCATCTCCGGGATTTATCCAATAGGTGTGCCAGGTCGGATCAATTTTGAATTTCAAAGCCATCGTAAATGGCTCGCCCGGCTTGATCGTCGAGACGGAGGAGATCAACTGAGCCTCGACATGCTTGTCGCGCACCGGCTTGGATTGAGAAAACGCGGAGCCGACAGCGATGAAGGCGACAAAGAGGGTGACAAGAAATCGATAGATCATGGTTCGGTTCAGATTCGGACAATGTCGTCTTAGACGCGCAAACGGGAAGTTTGTTTAATCCTTTTTTGCGGGAGGGGCAAACTTTGCCGGAAGTGAAAGGTTTTTCACATTTACTCCTCCCAACTCCACGGCCACCATTGCAGGAATGAACAATGTATTTTCAGTTCTGCGTGAATTTTTTCAGCTCGGCCTGACTTCATTTGGTGGGCCCAGTGCACACATTGCGTTCTTCAGAGAGCGGTTTGTTGAAAAGTTGAAATGGCTCACCGATCAGGAGTTCGCAGATTTGCTGGCTCTTTGCCAGTTTCTTCCCGGTCCGGCCAGCAGTCAGTTTGGATTGGCTGTCGGCTGGAAAAAAGCGGGATGGACAGGCGCTCTCGCAGCCTGGATCGGATTTACTTTGCCCTCAGCTATGGTCATGGCTGGATTTGGCGTAATCCTGGTAAGTTTGGGTGGAGAGGACGTTGCGAATGCGGGATGGCTGCGAGGTCTTCAGATAGCGGTTGTGATTGTGATTGCCAAAGCAGTCTGGTCGATGGCGCAAAGCCTTTGTCCGGACAAAGCACGGCAATTGATTGCTCTCTACGGCATGGCCATGATGCTCTATCTTGATGCGTCCTGGGCTCAGATTCTTGTGATTGCGTTCGGAGCGATTTTCGGTTGGGCCTTTGTAAAACTGGATCAGACAGGGGTGGATCGAACACCACTCCCTGTTGAATCGAAGAAAAAGCCCTACCGGATTGTCGGCGGCGTTTGCCTCGGACTTTTTGCGGTTCTTCTTTGCGGCCTTCCGCTCCTGCAGAAGGCGATGCCTGACTCGCGGCCATTGGAAGCTTTCGACGCAATGTATCGAAGCGGGGCGTTGGTATTCGGCGGAGGGCACGTGGTTCTACCGCTCTTGAGCGAAGAGGTCGTGGACACCGGTTGGGTGACGACTCAGGAATTCATGGCGGGATACGGTGCGGCGCAGGCAGTTCCAGGTCCGCTATTTACCTTTTCCGCTTTTCTTGGATCCGTGATGGAGGCGGAAATAAACCCCTGGCTGATGGCGACGCTCTGCCTCGTGGGTATTTTTCTCCCGGCCTGGCTTCTCGTTCTTGGTGTAATGCCCTTCTGGGAATCCCTGGTCAATCGTCCGGGTCTTCGAAAAGCTCTCGCCGGAACAAATGCTGTGGTCGTGGGCTTGCTCGGAGCAGCGCTCTACGACCCGGTCTGGACGGGTACCATCCGCGGTTCAGCCGACATCATTTTTCTGCTCGGAGTGGCAGCTGTGATGCTGGTTTTGAAATGGCCGGCGTGGCTCGTTGTGGTCTTGTCCGGTGTGGCGGGATGGTTGGTATATTGATTGATTACCGCACCTGCCCGGTCCCCACTCCCAAATATTTGTAGCTGCACAGTTCCTCCAGCGCCATTGGTCCGCGGGCGTGAAGTTTGTCGGTGCTGATTCCGATTTCGGCACCGAATCCAAATTCTCCGCCATCGCTGAATCGGGTCGATGTATTCCAGAACACGCAGGCGGAATCGACCTCGAGCTGAAATTTGTCGGCAGCCGTTTCGTTGGCAGTGACGATGGTATCCGTGTGATGGGATCCGTAATGATTGATGTGCGCGATTGCTGCATCGAGATCGTCGACGATCTTCACTGCGAGAATGTAATCGAGGTATTCGGCCGTCCAATCAGCCTCGTCGACGGAAATGATATTGTCGATTCCGGCGAGTTTTTGAAAGTCTTCTTCTCCCCGTAGTTCGACATTCTTCGCGGCAAGATTTTGAGCAATCTGCGGAGCGAACTCAGCAGCGACATCACGATGGATGAGTAATGTTTCGAGGGCGTTGCAAACGGAGGGCTTGTGAACCTTTGAATTCACCGCAATCGCTTCCGCCATATCAAGGTCTGCATCTTTGTCGACGTAGACGTGGCAAATCCCGTCGTAGTGTTTGATAACCGGCATCCGGGCCATGGAGACGACCGCTTCGATGAGACCGGCACCACCGCGTGGAATGATGAGGTCGAGATACTTGTCCATCTCTGCCATGTGGCGGACGCTGTCGCGATCAGTGAAAGGAATCAGCTGAATGCTATGATCCGGCAGGCCGGCAGGTTGGCCACCTTCCTGAAGGGCCGCAGCAATGGCGCGGTTCGAGTGAATTGCTTCTTTTCCGCCTCGAAGAATCGTAGCGTTACCGGTTTTAAAACAAAGCACTGCGGCGTCGGAAGTCACGTTGGGGCGGCTTTCGAAAATGATTCCAATCACACCGATGGGCGTTCGTTTTTTGATGAGTCGAAGACCGTTAGGACGCGTCCAGTCCTTGATTACTTCACCGATAGGATCGTGAAGTGCGGCGACTTCGCGGATTCCCTGAGCAATTGCAGCGACGCGTTCGGAATCGAGGCGGAGTCGGTCTTTCATCGCATCGGTCAAGCCGAGTTCGTCAGCTGCATCGAGGTCTTTGGCATTGGCCTCCAGGATATCGGATTCACGGGCGACGAGTGCATCCGCCATCGCCAGAAGAATCTGGTTTTTCTTCTCTGTGGAAAGGCGAGTCAGAGCGTGGGATGCGGCACGGGCCTGTTGTCCCATTTTCAGGACTTCTTCTTTGATCTCTTCAGAATTCATGAGGAAAATTATCTAAATTATTTTGCAGCGAAACGGGTGCCGGTTCCACCGCCTTCGACGAGTTCGAGCAGTTGTTCGGGATGGCTGCCGCCGGCAATGATGGTTTCGATTCCGGCCCCGACGGCATCTTTTACTGCCTGAAGTTTACTCTGCATGCCACCGACGGAAAGCGCTCCTTTTTCATCCAGTGCGAATCCGAGAACCGTATCGATGTCATCCACCGTTTCGATGATGTCATCTTCGGAGGTGGCATCCGGGCCTCGAAGTCCGGGTACGCTGGTCAGCATGACGAGCAAATCGGCATGAAGAAGTTGGGCGACGATGGAGGAAAGGATATCATTGTCGCCAACTTTCAGCTCGAAAACGGCGACGGAGTCATTTTCGTTGATGATTGGAATGATATGGGGAAACTGGAGGATGGAGTCGAGGGTCTGGAGGATATTGGCGCGGCGTTTCTCGTCCTTGAGGTCCTCGTGAGTGAGAAGTAGTTGCGCCACTTTGAGATCGTGATGAGTGAAATGAGTTTCGTAAAGGTGCATCAACGCTGCCTGACCGGCGGCGGCGCATGCCTGAAGCATTTCCAGTTTTTCGGGGCGGGTATCCAGACCGAAGGTGTTGAGTCCGGCTCCAACAGCCCCGGAAGAAACGACAATGCACTGATGTCCGGCTCCGTTGAGGTCGGCAATCGCCTGGGAGATCCGTGCGATCATGGCATGATGGAGCTTTCCGGCCGGTTCCCTCGTGAGGACTCCGGTTCCGATTTTAATGACCACTTTTTTGCCTGACTTTGCCGCTGACATGAAAAAATCCGCGCATTCCGGCGCGGGCGGGACGATATTGCGGGAGTTCGAAGGTGTAAAGGCTCAGTTTCTCCAGGCAAAATGGCGGGATATCACTTGCGAATTTGGTCGGAAGGGAACATCTTAGCGCCCCGCTGATCTCAGGCTTCCCTTCGATGGGAATCTGACGAAACGCACCCATAGTAAAACGGATATTACATCGGTTTCCGGAACCGAAAGTCCAGGTTCGATTCCTGGTGGGTGTACTTTGGCAAAGCCAACAATTTTACTCTTTCTCCTACTGACAGGAATTCGCTTATTCAAGGAGTTCTTATCGGGCCGTCGGTCCTGCCGGGATTGAGGGGGTGCAAAGACACTTGTTACGTTCATGCCCCCCCAGCGCACCACCCCTCCAATTTTGTTTAGTGACCGGTCAGTTTCTTAAAATGAAGAGCCCTTTCACCGCAGTCTGCCGTCCAAGCCAGAGGATCGGTGGGATGTGGAGGCCCATAAAGACTGCCAACGCAATTGTTCTTCGTGGTCTTCAACCTCTAGGCCTGCCATTCGAGCATCCGGCGACCAGGTATGCGGTGCTGCATTTGGCTCATTGGGAAATCGCCTGAGCACCCTACAGATCCCGGTAGACGGTGGAAACGATCGGGTGATCTGATTCGTGGGGCCCGATCTACCTCTTCGGCGTAAACAAGAGGAGAGGCTCAACGCAACCGCGTATCGGATACCGCCCTAGCTCGGCCCACGGAACCTTTGACACGAGTTGAGCGGTGGCCTCGGACACCACCATGGTTCGATCAACTTCTTTGGTCATTCCCTCCAACCGGGAAGCCACATTGACTGCGCTGCCGATGGCGGTGAACTCGCGGCGATGGGGCGCCCCGATGTCACCAACGATCGCCCGGCCGGTATGAATCCCGATCCCCATCTTGATGGTCACTTTCCCTTCCTTTGATCGGTCCTCGTTGAAAGTGACCAGCTTGCGCTCCATCTCAAAGGCACAGGACACAGCTCGCTCGGCGTGATCAGGCTGATCAACCGGGGCATTAAAATACGCGATCAGTCCATCCCCCAAATATTTGTCGAGAGTTCCGCCATGGCGAAATATCGCCTCCACCATGTGAGCATGATAAGAGTTCAACAGTTCCACCACCTCCCGCGTGGAAAGCTGTTCACTTAGACTGGTGAACCCACGGATATCGATGAAGATGATCGTCAATTCGCAGTCCTTCCCATGAGCCAGGGTGTCTGCTTCCTGCTCTTCCAGCAACTCCCCCACTCCCGGAGAAAAGTAACGTTGCAAACGAAATCGCCGGGCATTCGCTTGAACCACGGTCTCTACCAGTTCGAGTCGGTTTCTCCCTGCGAAGACACAGATCCAGGTCGCAAGACCAAGGACGACGGCACTGAAGATCCGACCGTACGGGGCGATCGCGGGTGACTGCAAGATCTGCTCGAAAATGATCGCAATCACCATGGATGCTAAGATGTATCTCGCGTTAAGAGTGTAGGCAGACAGCATTAATAAACAGACAAAGATCGAAATGCTAAATTCGGAGATATGTCCCGGATTCTCGCTGTAGCCCTGATTAACAAGCTGAATGACGAATACCGCCGGCATATCAAAAACCGGCACTGCGAAACGGCTCAACCACAGAATTTTCGGACTCAACCGGCTTCCGAAGGCGAACACCAGAGCTACTAAAAAGTAGATCGCGATGGGTAATACAATAGGACTCCACGATTTTCCCTCCGTCAAAAAGCTCAGGATCAAGGTCGTCAGAAAAAAGGCTCCGACCCCAACGGCGCGAACCTGACTAATTCTCCGGGCATTGCCCAAACGAACGTCCCGCAACGCACTCTCCAGTTGTTCAGATGTTGTCATCGCTGCCAACTGAACTGATAGGAATTTGCTTTTTCAAGGAGTTCTTATCTATGCGTCGGTCCTGCCGGGTTTGAGGGGGTGCAGGGGGAGAAAGGGTGAAATCTTGTCTTCATGGAGGGATTTGGCCATGAAAACAAGGTGGAGTCAAGGCTGTGAGCCGTGAATCTACTGGACCGCTCCGAAATGTAGAGGTCTTGGTCGAAAAATCGGGGGTTCCGGACACAGGAGTGCGGCAGCTTTCCCTGGAAGCTGTTTTCGCTATGCGGAAGGATGCCCCGTCAGCCCACTGAGAACGTGGGAAAATCCGCGAGTTCGTGGGAGTCGTCTCCATCGAGAACGAGGGTATAGCCATCGTCCAGCGGCAGCTCGGGGGCGTCCCATTCGCCCGGTGTGTCCTGCCACCAATCATCAGGTGGCAGATCTGTCTGATCGCTCCAACTCCAGTGGATCGGAACATCCAGGGGCTCCAAGGTTTGATTCGCCCGCCCCACTCGGCGGTCTCACCCTGCGGGCTCCGGGTTGACTTCGCTTCGCTTGCCCTCCGGGCTGCCTGGCGGCAGTCTGTCTCGCTGCGCTCGGCTCGCCTGCGTCAAAAACGCCTCCGATTCCTAGGCGTTTTTCGATATCAAAGGGCGGATCGGGAGGTGGCGGAAGCGAAATGATCCCTTGATGTCGCTGTCGCTCCGCCCTTCGGGCTGCCTGGCGGCAGTCTATCTCCGCTTCGCTCCGGTTCCCAGAGTCCGTGCAAGCGCAGGAAAAATTCGATCTCCTCAAAACGAACGATTGTGCCGACGTTTTTCATTTTGCCTTTGTAGCAGGGGCACCGCTGTGGGTCTTCTACCCGGGTCTTCAGGATCAGATCGCGCCAGAGCGGTCTCAAGGCACGGTGGCTTTTAGGTTCCGGGGCAGGAAGGATGAAGAGGAATCTTATTCATGCAACTGTGCAGAAGGCACCTGAAAGCAGGCTTGAGCGTTCAAACGATCGTATAAAACAACAAAACAAAGCGATCGTATAAAAATGAGTTTTGATGCGATCGTATAGATGGTATGGTCTTGGCATGAACATCCGGTCAGCAAAAGAAATGGGGGCGTTGGTTCGGTCCCGGCGCCAACAATGTAATTGGACTCAAAGTGAACTCGCTGAACGGGCAGATGTCAGTGCTCTCTGGATTTCCCAGCTCGAACGGGGCAAGCCCACCGCTCAGTTCGGCCTTGTGCTCCGAACGCTGAAAGAGCTGGGGATGGACGTGGTGGTCCAGGAGCCCGGAAAAGATCCGCAAGTAAAAAAGGGGCGTAGTGGCAGTCCGGCCATCAACCTCGATGACATTGTGGGAGGTGATCGGTGATGGAAACTCTCGAGGCATTCGTCGGCGAACGACGCATGGGGACCTTGTCCTATCGACAGGACCGGATTGCATTTACGTATGACGAGAACTGGCGATCGTCGGACGACGCCTTTCCGCTATCCCTTTCGATGCCGCTGGCAGGGCAGAGCTACACAGACGCTGCTGTGCGGCCATTTCTCTGGGGACTACTGCCTGACAATGATGAAGTGCTGAGGCGCTGGGGGCAGCGCTTTCATGTCTCGGCTCGAAATCCTTTTCGGTTGCTGGCCCATGTAGGGGAAGAGTGTGCCGGGGCGGTGCAGTTCATCCGTCCTGACAGAGTTGTGCACTGGGAGCGGGGTGAAGCTCCCAGTGGGGTCGATTGGTTGGACAAAGAGGAAATGGCGCTGCGCATCCGTGAGTTGGTCGCCGATCATGCTGGATCGCGCAGGGCAGGAGACGAGGGGCATTTCAGCTTGGCGGGTGCTCAACCCAAGACTGGATTGTATCGCGATCCTGACTCTGGCCAGTGGGGGATTCCGAGAGGACTAGCTCCGACCACGCACCTATTGAAGCCGGCAACCGGGCAATTCGAGGACTATGTCCAGAACGAGCATTTCTGTCTTCGCCTCGCCGGAGCACTTGGATTGAGCGTGGCAAAGTCCTGGACCGAGGTATTCGACGACATCCCGGTGATCGTCGTTGAGCGGTTCGACCGGCTTCGGTTGAAAGATGGCACAGTCGTTCGCGTGCATCAGGAAGATGCTTGTCAGGCTCTCGGAAAGCCTCCGATGATCAAATACCAAAACGAGGGAGGACCTTCGGCTGGAGATATCTTCGACCTGATCCGTGATCGCTCCAGTAGGCCCGATGATGACGTTCGGAGATTTCTGGATGCAATGATATACAACTGGTTGATTGGCGGCACCGACGCGCACTCGAAGAACTACGGATTTCTCCTTGCCGGAGAAGCTCAGGTGCGACTGTGCCCCCTCTACGACTTGTCCTCCTGTCTTCCCTACCCAAAAGAGATCCCGCCAAAGAAGGCTCGACTGGCAATGAAGATTGGAGGGACTTACCGGCTGTCTCACATTGGGAAAGCAGCCTGGGAAAAAGCGGCAAGAGAGTGGAAGCTGGACCGGGATGAGTTGATGGCTCGGATTGCTAAAATCTCTGTAGCGATCCCGAAGGCGGTGGAGGAACTGGGAACGGACGAGGGAGGAATCATGGTCCGTCGATTGGTCGATGAACTGACCGAACGAACTTCCTCAATCTCAAAAGAGTTCGACAGCTGAGCCTGTTTTGCTACCCTTGTGAGGACTATGGATTGCTTCCAAACAGATTGGTCGGAGAGGGAAAACTCAGGAAGCATCAAACCCGAAACTGGGCGTGAACGAGCAGATTACAGCAGGCACGGGCAGTGGGGGAGGATGCGCTTGAAGTCCCGTTGTGTCTGCGTAAACTGCTGTAAATTAACCACTTATTAGCCCGAATCCAACCGGAGGAGTCATTTGGCGGAGCAATAGGATACTCCTGGGCTCATTCGAGCCCGTCGAGGACTTGAATGATTTCCTTCGGCTCGGAGCGCAGCGTATAGTCCGCTTCCAGGAACGAGTAAACGATCTTTCCGTCTTTATCGATCACGTAGGTCGCAGCGAGAGGGAGTTCGTCAGTGGAATCCTCGCCGTTGTATTCTTTCATGTCGAAAAATCCGCTGTAGATTTTCCCGACCTCGGAATTGAGATTGAAGACGATTCCATATTCTTTGGCCACTTTCAGATTGAGGTCGGATAGCACTTGAAATCTGAGTTTGTTTTTCTCGATAGTGCTAAGTGATTTGTCAGGAACTTCGGGAGAAATCGCGATCAGTTGCGCTCCGAGTTCTTCCAACTGCGGCAGAATTTGCTGATAGGCAGCGAGCTGGAGATTGCAATAGGGGCACCATCCGCCGCGATACCAGGTCAGGACGACAGGCCCTTTTTTCAATTCTTCCGAAAGAGTGATTTCTTCGCCATCCGGATTCTTTAGTGTGAAATCAGGTGCCTGATCTCCCTTTTTCTTCGCACTTTCGACAATTCCTGATGCCGCGACCTCATCGACTCCCTTTTTATAAGCCGCCAACTTTTTCGGATCCGCGTTGGTCCGGCCTTTCTCCTTTTTGTCCTCGATCGTTTTCTGGAGGCTGGGGATCCTGGTCTCCGCGGAAACGAACGTGCAGAAGAGGCAGAGCGCGATGGATGAAAAAATAGTTCTCATGAACTGAATAGACGAATTTGAAGAAATGAAATTACGCAGGGTCGCGAATTTTTCAAAGTAGGATGGTCGTCTCCCCGCGAAAGAGGACCACCTTAATCTCACTCACCCGGCCGGGCTGGAAGCGGGGTCCTACGGAATCAGTTTCTTCAAATATTTTCCGGTCTGGGATTTTTTATTGGCGGCAATTTCTTTGGGCGTTCCCTCCGCAACAATCATACCGCCGTGTTGGCCGCCACCAGGACCCAGATCGAGAATCCAGTCGGAACATTTGATGACGTCGAGATTGTGTTCGATAACGATGAGCGTATTGCCCTGGTCGCGAAGCCGATAGAAGACTTCGAGCAATGTGGCGATATCGGCAAAGTGAAGTCCGGTGGTGGGTTCGTCGAGCAGGTATACGGTTTTTCCGGTCGATGTTTTCCCCAGCTCCGCCGCCAGTTTGATCCGCTGGGCTTCGCCTCCCGAGAGAGTTGTCGCGGATTGTCCGAGCCGGATGTATCCGAGTCCTACATCACGGAGTGCCCTGAGATGCTGACTGATTTTCGGAATCTTTTGAAAGAAAGCGAGGGCTTCCTCGACGGTCATTTCGAGAACGTCAGCAATACTTTTTCCGCGATAGGTGATGTCGAGAGTTTCGCGATTGTAGCGACGACCGTTGCAGTTTTCACAGGTCACGTAAACGTCACTTAGAAAGTGCATGTCGATCTTGATAAGGCCATCGCCCTGACAGGCTTCGCACCTGCCCCCGGCAACATTGAAGCTGAATCGTCCCGGAACATAGCCGCGGGCCCGCGATGCGGGGAGTTGAGAAAATAGATCACGGATGGGGCCGAAAACGCCAATGTAAGTCGCAGGGTTGGAACGCGGGCTGCGACCGATCGGGGCCTGATCAATGACAATTGCTTTGTCGAGATGTTCGAGGCCGGTGACGGACTCATGTTCGCCCGGTTTGTCTTTAGATTTGTAGAGATGGCGAAACAAGACCCTTCGGAGAATGTTGTCCACAAGAGTCGATTTGCCACTTCCGGAAAGCCCTGTCACACAAATAAAATTCCCAAGCGGAAATCGAGCGGTAACATTTTTGAGATTGTGTTCTGATGCCCCGGTGACGAGCAGTGAGTGGGTTTCTGACTCAAAAGCTGTCGGTGGAGGGATCTCAATATTTTGTCGTCCGGAAAGGAAGCTGCCGGTGATCGAATTTTTGTCGGCAATGACCTCGTCGGGAGTGCCCTGCGAAAGGAGTTCACCACCTCGTTCTCCGGCTCCGGGACCGAGATCGATCAAATGGTCGGCGGCCCGAATGGTGTCTTCATCGTGTTCGACAACGATGACGGTGTTCCCCGCATCGCGAAGGTCCTTGAGTGTCTCAATTAATTTCTCGTTGTCAGACTGATGGAGCCCGATACTCGGCTCATCGAGGACGTAAAGAACACCAGCCAGGCCCGCCCCGAGCTGAGTGGCGAGTCGTATCCGTTGGCTTTCGCCTCCGGAAAGAGTTCCGCTTTGACGACTCAAGCTCAAATACCCAAGTCCGACCGTGTTGAGGAAGGTGAGACGCTTTCGGATTTCGTTGAGAACCTCGCGGGCGTAAGTTTGCTGCTGATCGCTAAGTGAGACGCCATCCAGCCAGACAAGGGAATTTTCAATGCTCAGTGCGGTGAACTCTTCGATCGAAAGCGGGTTGGAATCGTGATTCAGTGTGATCGCGAGAATTTCATCCTTAAGCCGTTTTCCTTCGCATTCCTTGCAGGGTCTGGGGGACATAAAGCGACGCACGTTTCGTTTGGTCACTTCGCTCTTGGTGTCACGCAGCAAGCGGATCGCTTGATTGACGAGTCCTTCGAAAGACTCCGCCCCGTAAAGCATTGCCTTTTTGAAATCCCTCGGCAAATCACGGATCGGTGTCGCAAGATCAATGTCGAATACCTTGGCAAGATCTTCGATCAGACGTTGATGATAGCCCTTTCGTTTTTTCGAGCCCGTCCACCATGTCTTGATTCCACCATCCTGAATGGATTTGTCGGGATCCGGAACCATCAACTCAGGGTCCGGAAGGAGTCGCGTTCCGAGACCGTGGCAGGTTGGGCAGGCTCCGAAGTGACTGTTGAAGGAAAAGTGCTTCGGCGTCAGTTTCGGGATGGTGAATCCAGTTTCCGGATTGGTGTATTGAAATGTGAAATCATGCTGCTCCCAGGTTTCCTGTCCGGGGAGCTGCACGATTCCGCTGATGATATTTTCAGCAACTCCCTGTGCGGTCTCCAGGGAATCGGCGAGGCGGCTGCGAATATCTTCGCGGATGACGAGCCGGTCGACAACGATCTCGACTTGTTTGGCTTCCGATTTGTCAGACACTTCTTCGATCTCAACTATCTCGCCATCGAGTCGGGCACGTAGAAATCCCTGTGCCTTGTATCGATCAAGCATCTCCTTCAGCGAGACTCCCTTTTCCCCGTCGACGGGAGCGAGGATGATGATCTTTGTCTTTTCAGGAAAAGCAGTTAAGGCGTCGACGATGTCTTTGATGGTGTGACGAACAAGCGGAGCCCCGGTTTCAGGATCGTGTGGTTGGCCGAGGGCTGCGTAGAGAATCCTGAGATAGTCGTAAATCTCTGTGGCCGTTGCGATGGTGGATCGGGGATTGGGTTGCGAGGATCGCTGCTCAATCGCGATCGCCGGAGTGAGTCCTTCGATAAAGTCGACTTCCGGTTTTTCCAGCTGATCCAGAAACTGCCGGGCGTAGGCGGAGAGGCTTTCAACGTAGCGTCGTTGGCCTTCCGCATAAAGGGTGTCGAACGCGAGCGAGGATTTTCCAGATCCGGAAACTCCAGTGATTACCACGAATCGGTTTCTGGGTATTTCCAAATCGAGGTTTTTCAGGTTATGCTGGCGGGCCCCCTGTATTTTGATTAACGCATTGTCGCCCATATGGAAGAAAAGAAGAAGTGGACAACATTAAGGAATATCGAGTCCCCGCAACCGGAGTCTGCGGTGGAGGCTGAGGTTTCTGTTTCCGATATTGAGGAGGAATTACCTGCGGGACCTCCGAAAGTGTTGGTCGTTCATGAAATGTCTTCCACTTACCGTTTGGTCCGGGAAACCCTGGAGAATTTTACTGATGGAGAGGTTGAGACGACGCCGGACCCCTTGCATGCCTTCGAACTGGCCTTGCAAAAGAACTACCAACTCTTCATCTTTGCTTTAAAGGTTCAGGACATGGAAGGCCCGCTCCTTTACGAGCTGATTTCAAAAGCCTACACCTTTGGCCGGGAAAAACGGAAGCTGGCTCCCGGTGTCATTTACATCCGGGAAAAGGAAGCCCCTCGACCACCGGAGGAACTGAGTCGCGACGCCCGGGTGAAGGACATCATTGTAAAGCCGATGAGCATTGATCGACTCCTGAAATCTGTGAAAGGCGTTCTGCGACTCAAAGACCCGATGGCGGGGTGATGTGTTTTTAACGCGGGGCTCCGCGCCTCTGCGAGCTTGGCGTTTAGCTCTTCACCTTTTCCTTCTCCCGACGTGCGAAAAGATTTCTTCGGATCCGCTCGCTTTGACGCTGTAGACAAATTCCATGAGTTCCCCCAGTCGCCCCGAGGGAAAGCCGTCTGCCCGCTCGACGAACCAATGCAGATACTCGTAGGGTAGCCGATGGAGAGCAATGCTCTTGTAGCTGTCTCTTATACACATCTCCGAGCCCACGAGACCGAGGCTGATCTC